>OGRT01000321.1_pt1 | contig 56535 bp, 44 predicted proteins | sample 1553581 | NCBI WGS metagenome assembly OGRT01 (sample SAMEA2580113, study PRJEB22360) | human gut metagenome | biome: human gut; feature: human-associated habitat; material: faeces | place: Denmark | collected 2008/2010
GAAAGAACAATTGGCTGGAATCACTGACAGTATTGTTTTTATCGATGAAGGAAATACCTTTGTAAAAGCAGAAGAATTTGCAGGTGTCATTCAAAATACGGATAATTATTATGTTATTGTGTCGAGAGAGTCTCTTCCGGCGTTGCCTTATAGTGTGGAAGAAATTTATGGAATCCGGACTTCTGGAAAATATGGAACACTGAAGCAGATCTATCACGAGTTTTACAGAATATATAACTTAGATGAAACGAAAGGTGAGATAGAGCCGGAGGCTGTTGTTACAGAAGACAGTAATTCGGGATATCAGTTTTTTGACGCAGTGTGCAGAGAAAACGGTTTGACGTGTGAAACCCTGAATGGGAAATCCAATATTTTCCGTTATTTGAAAGTGCATAAGAATGAAAAGATTCTTGTCATTGCAGATGGTGCTGCGTTTGGTTCTGAAATGGATCGGGTTATGCGATTGATGGAGAGCAGAAAAAATATCGTATTATACTTGCCGGAATCATTCGAATGGTTGATTTTATCAGCAGGAGTATTAAAAAATGCTACGATGGAGAAGATTTTGAAGAATCCATCTGAATATGTGGAAAGCAGGAACTATTTTAGCTGGGAGCGTTTTTTTACAGCGCTTTTGATAGAAGAAACAAAAGGAACTTATTTGGCTTATTTCAAACGAAACCTGAACCCGGTATATTTAAATGAGAGCATAAAAACAGCAATTTTATCCCAAATAAAAAAGATAAAGATAGATAGAAAAAAATAATGTTTCCCCAAAAAACATCCCCAGCGTTACCGCGATTATCATATAAACCGCGACGCGCTGGGGATATTTTTCCAATAACAGGTATTCAAGCATTTAGCCGTCTTGCGCAGGCACAGACACCTGCAATGTCGAGTTTAGCGACCAGCACTCTTCACTCACATCAGCGATGCATACTGGGACATATAGAGCTTGTAATATTCTCCTTTTTGGGCCATCAGCTCATCATGTGTGCCTTTTTCCAGGATCGTTCCCTTGTCCACATACATGATGCAGGAAGAATTTTTAATTGTGGAAAGACGATGTGCGATGATGAAGGAGGTACGTCCCTTCAGCAGTTCATTTAAGCCCTTCTGCAGGATGATCTCTGTTTCGGTATCGATACTGGAGGTTGCCTCATCCAGGATCAGGATCTTCGGGTCAGCCAGGAGTGCGCGGGCAAAGGAGATCAGCTGGCGCTGTCCGGCGGACAGACGGCTTCCACGTTCATTTACCTGTGTCTGATAACCGTTTTCCATTTCCATGATGAAGTCATGGGCGCAGACCGTTTTTGCAGCCCGGATGACCTCTTCATCTGTAGCGCTGAAGTTGCCGTAGCGGATGTTGTCCATGATTGTGCCGGAGAAAATGAAACTGTCCTGCATCATGACACCCATCTGTTTGCGGAGAGAACGGATGGTAACGCCTGCGATATCGACGCCATCGATTAAAATCCGCCCGGAATCTACGTTATAGAAGCGGCTCAACAGATTCACCAGGGTTGTTTTGCCGGCACCGGTGGGGCCTACCACTGCAAACGACTGCCCCTGGTTTGCGTGGAAGGAAACATCCTTTAAGATCGGAACACCAGGCTCATAGCTGAAGGTAACGTGGTCGAAGGCAACATCTCCGTGGATCGGAGGCATTTCAACCGCATCCTCCCGGTCTTTGACCACAACCGGCTCGTCGATAGTTTCAAAAATACGCTCCAGATAGGAGATCGCGGTCAGCAGAGAGTTATAAAAGCCAGCCAGCGTGTTGATCGGTGCCCAGAAACGTCCGATATAAGCAGTAAAAGCGACCAGCACACCGACGGTAATGCCGGTTTCGCCGTTGATCATCCAGTTGACACCGAGCACATAGATCGCTGCAGTTGTAATTATTGAAATGATATCGATGCTGGGACCCATCGTAAAGTTGAACATAACGGCGCGCATCCAGGATTTCCGGTAGCTGCCGCTTAAGTTGTTGAAAATACCGCTGTTCACGTCTTCCCGGACGAAGGATTGGGTAACACGGATCCCGTTGATACTTTCAGCAATGTACGCGTTTAAGTTGGACTGCTTATTGCTTTGAACCTGCCATGCGGTACGCTGTTTTTTCTTGATGACAACGATAACGATCGCGAGGATCGGAAGACCGCAGAGACATACAAGCGTCAGCCGGACATTTAAGATCAGCATGAAAACGATGATAAACACCAGGTTGCACAGGTCGGTGATGGTATTTAAGATACCGTTGGAAAGCAGGTCGCTGATGCTGTTGACATAGTTTACAACACGCACCTGAATTTTACCGTGGGGGCGGTCATCATAGTAGGAGAACGGAAGCTCCTGCAGATGCTCAAAGATGTCATAGCGCATGTCGTGAATGATCTGCTGTCCGATCTGGTTGGTGTATTTGATCTTGTAGCGAAGGCTGAAGGCACTGTAAAATGCGGCAAGCAGTGTCAAAAAGCTGTAAAATGCGATTCCCTTCATGTCCTTGTTCGGGATGCAGACGTCCATGACCTTCTGAAAAAATTGCGGAATCAGCATGGTAAAAGCGGAAGCGGAGAGCATCATGAAGCCGACACTGACAAACCGTTTCCGGTAAGGAATCAGATAAGCGAGCAGACGTTTTAACTGATTGACGTCAAATTTATCTTCCAGGACTTCGTCCACATCATATTTATTTCGTGCCATGAGTTCTCACTTCCTTTCGTTGGCTGTAACCTGACGGTATTCTTCCTGTTCTTCTCTGGAAGGAAGCTCACCGTATTGATGATGGAACGCGCTTGCATAGTAGCCGTCATTTGCAAGCAGCTCCTGATGCGTTCCGTGTTCGATAATCCGGCCGTTATCCATAACCAGGATCTGATCAGCGTCTTTAATGGAAGAAATACGGTAGGCGATGACGAAGATCGTGCACTGGCCGTTTAACTTGCCGAGCTGCTGCTGGATATAGCTTTCTGTTTCCATATCAACGGCGGAAGTAGTATCGTCCAGAATCAGGATGGACGGTTTCTTTAATAGGGCGCGCGCAAGGGAAATACGCTGCTTCTGACCGCCGGAGAGTCCGACACCGCGCTCGCCGACGATGGTATTATAGCCTTCGGGCATAGCCTTGATGAAATGGTTGGCATCTGCCATGACAGCAGCTTCGTGAATTTCCTCAAATGTACAGTTCGGACGACCGTATGCAATATTCCCTTCAATTGTATCAGAAAAAAGAAAGATATCCTGCATTGCCATGCCGATGTTGTCACGCAGATCGTAAAGGTTCCAGTCCTTGACGTTTACGCCATCTACCAGAACCTCGCCGGAGGTCGCGTCGACAAAACGGCACAGCAGGTTCATGATGGTGGATTTGCCGGCACCGGTGGAACCGAGAATGCCGACTGTCTGTCCTTTTTTCACAGAAAAGCTGATATCCTTTACGATATCCTCATCATCTGCCGTATAGGAAACATCTTTAAATTCAACATTTCCTTCCATATGTTTGCGGGAAACCGGCACAGGAGGCATTTTTACAAGAGGCTCTTCCACATAGGTTGTGTAAATTTTTTCTACGGAGGTGATAAAACGGTGGGTATCATTGACCCACCAGCCTGCCATACGCAGCGGAGCGTTTAACATCCACAGATAACCGTTGACGGTTACGAGGTTACCGATTGTCATTTCTCCGGTAATTACCATCCAGCCGCCGTAGAGCATCAGGACAACGTTTAAGACATATGCCAGAACTTCGAAGATCGGAAGGTATTTCATCCAGACCTTTGAGGAGTTCAACTGTGCGTCCATGTAGGCATCGTTTTCCTTATTAAATTTTTCAATTTCAAAGTCTTCCTTGGCAAAGGCTTTTACTACACGGTTGCCGCTGACATTTTCCTGAACGAAGGCATTCAGGGAAGAAAAGCAGTCGCGGATGCGTTGGAATGTCGGTCGAACCTCTTTGGACTGTTTTGCTGTGGTGATGGCTGTAAAGGGCAGAACGATCAGCATGCAGAGCGCCAGCTTCACATTTACCGTAAAGATCATGAAGAGCGCAAAGCAGAACAGCAGGATATTTTCGTAAACCTGATAGATAATGTAAGCAACGAAGTGGCGGATTGCTTCCATGTCGCCGGTTTGACGGCTCATCAGGTCGCCTGTTTTTTTCTTGCTGTAAAAGGCGAAGTCCTCTGTCAGAAGGCGGCGGTAAACAACGTCCCGCATGTCGTAGAGCACGCCCTGCGAGCATACCTCGAAAATAACCTGATAAAAGAAACGCAGGGCACCGCGGACCAGCGTAACTAAAAGCAGGATGAGAACAAGCTTCCAAAGCAGGTCATACTGACCGCCCTGAATGACATCATCTACGATCATGCCGGAAACGTAAGGGTTTACGATGGCGAGAACGGAAATGAAAGTCGTCAGGATCAGGCCGCCCAGAAGCTTGAAGCGGTATTTTCTGAGAAATCCCCAGAACCATTTCATTGGTGTCATATTTCCTTTTTTCCTCCCTTAAAAAAGTATCCATGGGCTTTGATAGGTCATGGATAAAAAAAGTGTATCGCAAAATATTTTATTTGGAATGTACAATCTTGCAGGTTTCATGTAAAATGTTGTTGAATGGTAACTGTGAGGAAACTGAACAGTTACGTTAAATGTTTTTGTGGGATGTTGCAGGAAAATAAAAGATAAATTTCAGGCATCCGGGAAGGAAGCTGGTGGATATGGAACGGGAAAACACGGTATTTCAGGAGGAGTTAAATCCGACCTTCTTGTTTATGTGGAAGGGAACACGTGTTGAGGATGAGCCGAACTATCACTGCCATGAGCATCTGGAGCTGTGTTATATTCAATCCGGGACAGGAAAGCACAGAATCGGCGATACTATATATGAAGTAAAAGAGGGTGACCTGCTGGTCATCAATGAAGGAGTCTATCATCAAAGCCTGGCGGGAGAGCATAAAACGCCGGTTGCGGAATTTTACGTGGGGCTGACAGATTTAAATCTGGCGGGGCTTGGGCGCAACCACTTTCCACTACCGGGGAATTGCCCGGTATTTCGTACGGAGGGAGAGCTGCAGCGTAAGCTTTCCAAGCTCTGTATGGCAATGGAGGCAGAGCAGGAGCTTTGCCGGATCGGGCGCTATTATATGATGAAGACGTATGCCATGCAAATGCTTCTTTTGCTGCTGCGGGAAGAAGAAGAGACCGGTAAGCCGCAGAAGGCAGGTGGATGCTCCTTTGAATCCGCGAACCGGAAATATCTCGTGGAGAAGATCACGGATTACTTTGAGGATCATTATGCAGAGAAAATCTCTCTTGACCGGATCGCCGGCAATATGTATCTGAGCACTTTTTATGTGTCCAGGATTTTCAAGGCGGAAACCGGAAACACACCGATTCATTATCTGATTGATATTCGTCTGACCAAGGCCTATAACCTGCTGACGCAGAATCTGGAAATGAGCATTCAGGAAATCGCGGCGCAGGTCGGCTATGAGGATGCCTATCATTTCAGCAAGCTGTTCAAGAAAAAATATGGGGTGGCTCCGTCTGCAGTGCGGCGCAGGATACTATAAAGCAGCAGAATACGCCCATTCGGCTGAATACGGCCTGCCATAATTCATGACAATAGAATGCTCACAGAACGTGCATTCTATTGTTCATGACAATAGAATCTCGCAGAGCGTGCATTCTATTGTATTAACAAAAAAGGAACTGGGGACAGGAGAACATGGAAAATCCGATTATTTTTACGGCGGAGATCATCGGGACGATCGCTTTTGCATCGTCCGGGGCAATGCTGGGTATCCGCAAAAATCTGGATCTGTTCGGGGTACTGGTGCTGGGACTGTGTGTTGCAGTCGGAGGCGGCATTGTCCGGGATATTATCCTGGGGCGGACGCCGCCGGGAGCATTCCGGGATCCGGTTTATGCGCTGGTGGCGCTGGGAACCTCCGCTCTTTTATTTTTACTTGTCTATGGAAAGCAGGAGATCATGACGAGCCGCTATCTGACGATTTATGAGCAGGTTATGAATTACTGTGATGCGGTTGGACTTGGGATTTTTACAGTCCTCGGCGTATATACCGCGCACAGCGAGGGTTATCACGGAATCTTCTTTTTAGTGTTTTTGGGCATGATGACAGGTATCGGCGGCGGTCTGATCCGGGATATTTTAGCGGATACGATGCCGTTTATCCTGTATAAGCATATCTATGCGATGGCGGCTTTTGCGGGCGCACTGGTGTGTGTGCTTTTGATCCATATCCATCTGTATCTGGCGCTGGCAGCAGGAACTGCGGTGGTGATTGTGATCCGGGTGCTTGCGACACATTACTGTTGGGATCTGCCGCGGCCGTTGCATGAAAAAGATGCACACACGAAAACAAAAATTCTGTCCGAAAATAGTAATGCCGACGATACTTGAGCAGAATCGACACTTTTGCTACCATGAAAAGAAATTTTGTGATAGAATTGGTAAGACTGAGCTGGAAACGTAAAATGCCGCCTGTGCGGCAAAAGGAGGACAAATGGAAAACGTAAGACGGATCTATGTGGAAAAGAAGACCGGTTACGCGGTTAAGGCACAGGAACTGAAGGAGGATCTGATCGGTTATCTGAATATGTCAGGGATCGAAGATGTCCGGATGTTCATTCGTTATGATGTGGAAAATATCAGTGATGAGGTTTTTGAACAGGCATGCCGTACTGTTTTTTCCGAGCCGCCCGTGGATATTCTGTATCGCGAGACGATCGAAATCCCTGCAAACGGACGCGTATTCAGCGTTGAATATCTGCCGGGACAGTTTGACCAGCGTGCAGATTCTGCCGTACAGTGCGTTCAGTTTTTAAAAGCGGAGGAGCAGCCGATTATCCGTACCGCAGTTACTTATTTGATTACAGGAGATCTGACAGACGAAGAATTTGACAAGATCAAGGCTTACTGCATTAACCCGGTGGATTCCAGAGAGACCGGTATGGAAAAGCCAAAGACGCTCGTAACCGAGTTTGCAGAGCCTGCAGATGTCAGGATTTTAGACGGTTTTACTACGCTGGATGCAGACGGATTAAAGCAGCTGTACGATTCTCTTGGTCTTGCGATGACCCTGCAGGATTTCAAGCATATCCAGAAGTATTTTGCAGGCGAGGAAAAGAGAGATCCTTCCATGACGGAGATTCGTGTGCTGGATACCTACTGGTCTGACCACTGCCGTCATACGACGTTTTCCACTGAACTGAAAAATGTCGCATTCGGAGATGGTTTTTACCGGGAACCGATGGAAAAAACCTACCAGAGTTATCTGGATGCGCGTGCAGAGATCTTTAAAGACCGTCCGGATAAGTTTGTCTGCCTGATGGATCTTGCACTGATGGCGATGCGTAAGCTCAAAAAAGAGGGCAAGCTGGAGGATATGGAGCAGTCCGATGAAATCAACGCCTGTTCCGTTATTGTTCCCGTTGAAATGGACTACGGCGATGGTCCTGTCACCGAAGAATGGCTCGTATTTTTCAAAAATGAAACCCACAACCACCCGACTGAAATCGAACCCTTCGGCGGTGCGGCAACCTGTCTGGGCGGCGCAATCCGCGACCCGCTTTCCGGCAGAGGTTATGTATATCAGGCAATGCGCGTGACCGGTGCAGCGGATCCCACCGTTCCGGTTGCGGACACCTTAAAGGGAAAGCTTTCCCAGAAAAAGCTGGTGCGCGGCGCAGCATCCGGTTACTCTTCCTACGGCAACCAGATCGGACTTGCGACCGGTTATGTAAAAGAAATTTATCATCCCGATTATGTTGCAAAGCGTATGGAGATCGGCGCGGTTATGGGTGCGGCTCCGAGACGCAACGTCATCCGTGAAAACTCCGATCCGGACGATATCATCATCCTGCTGGGCGGACGTACCGGACGCGATGGCTGCGGCGGCGCAACCGGTTCCTCCAAGGTGCATACGGAAAAGAGTATCGAAACCTGCGGTGCTGAGGTGCAGAAGGGTAACGCCCCGACCGAAAGAAAGATTCAGAGACTGTTCCGCAGAGAAGAAGTTTCCCGTCTGATTAAAAAGTGTAACGACTTCGGCGCAGGCGGCGTTTCTGTTGCCATCGGCGAGCTGGCAGATGGTCTGACCGTTGATTTGGATAAGGTTCCCAAGAAGTATGCCGGTCTGGATGGCACAGAGCTTGCAATCTCTGAATCTCAGGAGAGAATGGCAGTCGTTGTTTCTCCGAAAGACGTTGATACCTTCTTAGGCTATGCGGCAGAAGAAAACCTGGAGGCAGTTCCGGTTGCGGTTGTAACCAAAGAACCCCGTCTGGTTTTAAACTGGCGCGGCAAGAGCATTGTAAACCTGTCCAGAGCATTTCTGGATACCAACGGAGCACACCAGGAAACCGATGTTTTTGTAGATGTTCCGTCGAAAGAAGATAACTATTTTGAGCAGTATGCAGTTCCTGCTGTAAAGGAAGCCGTAAAAGCCGGCGATCTGAAAAAGGCATGGAAAGCGCTGCTGTCGGATTTAAATGTCTGCTCCCAGAAGGGTCTTGTGGAAATGTTCGACTCCTCCATCGGCGCAGGCAGCGTGCTGATGCCTTACGGCGGTAAGTATCAGCTGACCGAGACCCAGGCGATGGTTGCCAAGCTTCCGGTCCTGAAAGGAAAGACCGATACGGTAACGATGATGGCATACGGCTTTGATCCGTATCTGTCCTCCTGGAGCCCTTACCACGGCGCAATTTACGCGGTTGTAGAATCCATGGCAAGGATCGTAGCGGCAGGCGGCGATTTCTCCGGAATCCGCTTTACCTTCCAGGAATATTTCCGCCGCATGACCCAGGATCCCGAACGTTGGAGCCAGCCTTTTGCAGCGCTGTTGGGCGCTTATGACGCGCAGATGGGATTCGGACTTCCGTCCATCGGCGGTAAGGATTCCATGTCCGGAACCTTTAACGATATCGACGTACCTCCGACGCTGGTTTCTTTCGCTGTGGATGTTGCAAAGGAAAAAGATGTTATCAGCCCGGAATTAAAACAGGCTGGAAACCGTCTGGTTCGTTTCTCCATTCAGAAGGATGCTTACGATCTGCCGGATTATGAGCAGGTAATGGCACTGTATGCAAAGATTACCGAGCTGATGGGCAAGGGCGTGATCGTTTCCGCATACGCACTGGACAGCTATGGTGTGGCAGCAGCCCTGTCCCGCATGGCATTCGGTAACGGACTTGGCGTTGCGATTGAGGAAACGGTTTCTGCAGAGGAGCTGTTTACAAACGGCCTTGGCGATCTGGTGGCAGAAGTTCCGGCAGACCGTCTGGCGGATATGGATGTTGCTTATACGCTGCTCGGCACGGTAACGGCAGAGCCGGTATTTACCTATGGAAACATGACCCTTTCCGAAAAAGAGGCACTGGATGCGTGGAAGAAGCCTCTGGAAAAGGTATTCCCTACAAAGGCAGTCAAGGACACGGACGCAGTAGAAACCGGCCTGTATGAGACGAATCACATTTATGTATGCAAGAATAAAGTAGCGAAGCCTACCGTATTCATCCCGGTATTCCCCGGAACGAACTGTGAATACGACAGCACAAAAGCATTTGAACGCGCAGGTGCACAGGTTGTAACCCATGTATTCAGAAACCTGAGCGCAGAGGACATCCGTTCTTCCGTCGATGCGTTTGCAAAAGAGATCAGCCAGGCTCAGATCATCATGTTCCCCGGCGGCTTCTCCGCAGGCGACGAGCCGGATGGCTCCGCAAAGTTCTTCGCAACTGCATTCCAGAACGAGAAGATCAAAGAAGAGGTTATGAAGCTTCTGAAGGAAAGAGATGGCTTATGTCTTGGTATCTGTAATGGATTCCAGGCGTTAATTAAGCTCGGTCTGGTTCCTTACGGCGAAATCGTCGGACAGAAGGACGATTCTCCGACCCTGACCTTTAATACGATCAACCGTCACATTTCCAAGATGGTATACACCAAGGTGGTTTCCAACAAGTCTCCCTGGCTGCAGGGCGCTGAGCTTGGAAAAGTATATGTCAATCCGGCATCCCACGGTGAGGGACGTTTCGTAGCTCCGAAGGAGTGGATTGACAAGCTGTTTGCAAACGGACAGGTAGCAACCCAGTATTCCGATCCGGAAGGAAGGATTTCCATGGATGAAGAATGGAATATCAATGGCTCCTACAGCGCGATCGAAGGCATCACCTCTCCGGATGGACGTATCCTGGGCAAGATGGCGCACTCCGAGCGCCGCGACAGAAGCGTTGCACAGAATATCTACGGCGAACAGGATCTGAAGATCTTCGAGTCCGGTGTGGCATACTTTAAGTAAAAGGCTGTAAACAACAATAGAATGCACGCTCTGCGAGCATTCTATTGTCATGAATAATTTCGAAGACCTCACAGAAGGGAGAAATCTCTTCTGTGGGGTCTTCGTGGTTATGGGGTAGTACCTTTTAAGGTAGTACGAAGATAGGACTATTATGGAACAATGCGATTTGGATACGGAGGAATCCTCCGTTTTGGAGCATAAAGAATATGCGGAAAGCATCGGAGCGTCGAGAGATACGGTCAAAATTCGAAAAAAGTCTACCGTATATGGCGTGGAATTTGTTATACTGGGAATGGAAGGACAGGAGCATATTCATTATGCGATGCCCATGCGGGTAATGGGGTATGATTATGCAGCTTATCAGAAGCAATATGTGGACAATGCGGCAAAGTATAAAACAGCAAAGAGCTTGACAGAAGAGGAATATCTGTCAAAAATGAAAAAGGATGATCGGCTGGTTCCTGTTATAACAGTTGTTGTTTATTATGGGGAAAAGCCGTGGGACGGTGCGGTGTCTCTGCATGGGATGCTGCATATTTCAGAGGAAATGAAGCCATTTGTCAATGATTACCGGATGCACCTCGTGGAAGCGAGAAAAAATGATCTGAAGCTGCATAATATCAACAACCGGGATCTGTTTAATCTGCTCGGTATTCTGTTGGATCGGAATGGAAAGCTTCAGGAAACAAGAGATCGGGCGATAAACTACGCCAGAGAGCATCGAGTGGAAAAGACAGTGATTATGACTGCTGCGGGCGCGGCAAACTGTAAAATAGATTATAATAAAATTGCCAGGAAAGGAGGTGCTGATATGTGCACCGTGTTTGAAGAGACGAGGCGTGAGGGGATAGCAGAAGGAGAAGCAAAAGGAATTATTGAGACTGGATATGAATTTGGGATTTCAGAAGAAGAGATTCTTGCAAGATTACAGAAAAAGCTGAACATTTCTCTGGCAGAAGCGCAGGAGTATGTAAAAAAGTTCGGCAGGAAAAGTAAATCAGAAGATTCCGATGCAGAAGAAAATGGTTAAAATATAAAATTTTTCTGCATGTGAATAAGAGGAGAAATGAACAAAATTAACTATCAAAAAGAACTGGAATACCTAATCGATAAGCTTCCGGATCATCACCGGCGGCTGTTTTTGCACAGCTGCTGTGCGCCGTGCTCTAGCTACTGTCTGGAATATTTGCGGCAGTATTTCGACGTGACGGTATTTTATTACAATCCAAACATCAGCTTTTTGGAGGAATACCGGCATCGGGTGGAGGAATTAAAACGTCTGGTGAGCACGCTGAATGAAGAGGCGAAAGGGTCTGAAATGCTGAACCAGATCGCACTTTTGGAGGGCACTTACGAGTCGGAAAAATTTTTCGAGGCGACGAAAGGGCTGGAGGACTGTCCGGAGGGCGGAGAGCGCTGCTTTATCTGCTACGAGCTGCGGCTGCGGGAAGCGGCGAGGCTGGCGGCAGAGGGCGGCTATGATTTTTTTACAACAACGCTGACGATCAGCCCACTGAAAAATGCGCAGAAGCTTAACGAAATCGGCAGCCAACTGGCGGAGGAATATCATGTGGCGTGCCTGCCGTCGGATTTTAAGAAAAAGGGCGGCTATTTAAGGTCCATCGAGTTAAGTCGCCAGTACGACCTGTACCGTCAGGATTATTGCGGCTGCGTTTTTTCAAAGCGGGAACGCGATAAAAGGATTGTACAGGAAAGCTGAAACAGATATACTAAAAAGCAAAGTACGAAACATGGGCTTTCGAAACGCAAGACGATCAGAAACGGTCGATGAGTCCTAAAACAGGGCGCGGATGTCTGTCAGTGCGTTGTCGATGACATCGAACTGCCAGACGCTGTGTCCGGGAATCCTGTGCTCCGTCAGATAATAATGTCCGTCAAAGGAAGAGATATAATAAGGCGTTCCGCCTCCGGCAAAGTTGTCATAAATATCCTCCCAGCTGCCGGAAGAAAGATCGTTTAAATCCTGCACGCGCAGGATCGTCGCATAATCCTGATTGCCGGTAAGGTCGGTGGAAACGGTGATGTAAAACCAGTCCTGAATGTGTGTCAGCTGGATCATGCCGGAGATTTCGGCAGGAACCGGGAACCGTTCTAGGATCTTCAGGTCCCTTTTGCGGGTGCGCAGAATCGACTGATTGCCGGAAACAAAATACAGGTCGTTGCCGTCAATTGTAAAGGAGCGGACATAAATCTGATCCAGCTCTGGCACAGAGAGAATTTTTTCGAGGGCAACAGAGGGACTGTCCGGATCGGGACGGTAAAAGACGTACAATTGCCCGGTCATGGAGCTGAGTACATAAAAACGTTTTCCCGTTTCATCATAGACGACGTAATGCGGGCGAGTGCCGATTTCGTTGAAAAGCTGGGTAAGGTAAAACTGTCCGTCCTGTTTTTCAAAGATGAGGACGCGGTTGTTTTCGGTGTCATCTGCAAGATAAACGGTGCCGTCCCCTGCGATGGTGTGCCCGCGGTTGATCTGATCGGTCATCACATACCAGTCGGTAAGTGGAGCATCCGGCGTTTTCGAGGTCAGAATCTGATTGTGATAGCAGTCCACCAGAAAATAATCGTCACCGATTTTGGTAATCTGCGTGGGGACACTTAAGGATGGCTGTACATTTTTGACAGGTTCTGAGGAAACGGCTTCAACAGCTTTCGACCAGGAGAGCACCTGAGTGGAAGCGTTTTTTATGGTTTTCAGGATCAGGGCTGCCGCTGCAAAAATCAGGACAGCGAGCAGGATCAAAAAGATTGTAAGTTTTAAATGGGATAAATTTCTTCGTTTCATGTCCCAAAGTATAACATAACAAAAGAAAGGATACCACTATGAAAAAACTGTTGCAGGAATTTAAGGAATTTGCGCTGAGAGGAAATGTCATGGATCTGGCAGTCGGCGTTATCATTGGTGCTGCGTTTCAGGCGATCATCAATTCGCTGGTAAACGATGTGATTTCACCGCTGATCGGCCTGTTTGCCAATACGGATCTGACGTATTTGTCTGTGATGGTCGGGGATGTGGAAATCCGCTATGGTGCATTTTTGACCGCAGTGATCAATTTCATTATTATGGCAGTGATTATTTTCCTGATGGTAAAAGGGATGAACGCGCTGGCTGGTCTTGGCAAAAAGAAGGAGCCGGAAAAACCTGCTGTGAAAATGTGCCCTTATTGCAGAAGCAAGGTTGCGGCAGAGGCAACCCGCTGTCCGTACTGTACGTCTATGCTGGAAGTGAAAAAAGAAGAAAAGAAACAATAGAATGCACGCTCTGCGATAAAACCGTGCAGCAGAGCTTGTGTATACAAAGACCGGGAAGAATGCAGTGGATGCGTTCTTCCCGGTCTTTGTATCGCAGGATTCCATTTTACGGTTCCGTCTTCGGAATCTGTACGCCGTCTGCATCCATATAATAGGAGTGCTTCCAGATCAGCTCGGAGATGGGAACTGGCTGATAGCCCTGATCCTCCAGATTGTCGATCAGGTCGGGAAGTGCCTGTGCGGTATAAACGGTTCCGGCATGGAACAGGAGGATAGAGCCGTTTTGGAGTTGGCGACTGTTTAAAATCCGATGGAGGATGTCCTGTGCCCCGTAGTCTTTCCAGTCCATGGAATTGATGTTCCACTGCACCGGATAACCGCCGGCTTCCTGGATGAGCCGGATAGCAGAGTTGTCATAGTTTCCGTCTTCAAAACGAAACAACGTCGTTTCAGAATCGGTAAGGCGATCAATTCGCTGCGTGAGATTTTCCAGTGTGAGCGTCTGTTCCCGGATGGAAAGGGATGCCTGCGTTGTCCACAGACCGCCGATATCGTGTCCGGCGTTGTGAATCGTACAGAGCAGCTCCGGATAGTTTTTTGCCCAGGCGTCGGAAACGAAAAAGGTGGCGTGCACATTTTTTTCTTTCAGAATTTCCAAAAGCTGCTGCATGTCTTGTGCACTGTAGGTGCAGTTGAAGGTCAGCGCGACTTTTTTCTGGTCGGTTTCGACACGGCAGATGGGCATAAACGTGCCGTTTACAGAGGCGGACGCCAGTGTTGTTACAGACGGAGGGGCGAGAAAAATGCACGCGCGGGAAAAGGCGAGGACGCCGAGCAAAAACAGGGCGGTCTGGAATGCAGACGAGCGGGAGAGACTGTGCAGAGAGGGAAAAACGGCATAGTGGCGCAGTTTATTTTGAATCAGATGAACGAAATCTCGGATCATGAAGGCTCCTGCCGAATTTTTGTTACAACTTATGAATGCAGGAAACGGAAAATTCTATTTCACAAAAATTTCATAACCTTTTCGTGCGCTTTCTGGTACACTATAAGGAAAGACTGCAGGCGTTTGTCTGCAGAACAGAAGAGAAATGAAAGGAGACTGTTATGTTTTCCTGTATTTTATTTGACCTGGACGGAACGATCAGCGATCCGAAACAGGGAATTTGCGGTTGTGTGCAGTATGCGCTCAGAAGCTTTGGGATTGAAGAACCGGAGCTGGATCGGCTGGAGCCGTTTATCGGACCGCCGCTTGCAGAGAGCTTTATGAAATATTATAACTTTACGGCGGAGCAGGCGCAGGAGGCAGTTGAGAAGTACCGGGAGCGGTTTTCTGTAACCGGCAAATACGAAAATGTGCTGTATCCCGGAATGGGAGCGCTTTTGCATGATCTGAAGGCATCCGGTGCGACGCTGGCGATTGCATCTAGCAAACCGACCGTTTATGTGGAGGATATTCTGGTGCATTTCGGAATCCGGGAATATTTCGACATCGTGGTCGGAAGCGAGCTGGACGGAAGAAGAGTGCACAAAGAAGAAGTGGTTGCAGAGGTGCTGTCCCAGCTTGCAGCGCGGGGCGAAAGCGATCCGGATAAGATGGTGATGATCGGCGACCGCAGCTTCGATGTGGAGGGTGCGAAAGCGATCGGTGCACACTGCATCGCGGTGTCGTATGGGTATGCACAGCCGGGAGAGCTGGAAAATGCCGGTGCGGAGATCATTGTCCGGGATGTGGAAGGACTGCGAAGCGTACTGCTGGGCGGCACGCAGGCAGGAACCAGCACGCAGGCAGGAACCGGCACGCAGGCAGGAAGAGACACGCAGACAGGAAACAGAGCGCAGGCAGGAAGAGACACGCAGGCAGGAAACAGCGCGGCGACTGGCTCGAATACTCTTTCAGAGCGCTACCGCGGCAGCGCTGCAAAAACGAAGACCAAATCCGGGCAGTTCTGGAGTGCAGTTGGAACCAGCGCACTGGCGATGTTTGCCTATTATGTAATCAGTCTCCTAATCAGCAGCGTAATTTTGACGGCGGTATCGGTAGTGTATGCCATCGGGCTGCAGGAGCTGGAGGGCTCTTCCTACAATTTCTGGCTGAATGTGGCGAGCGCACTCTCGACGTTCGGTGCATTTATAATCTGTTACGGAATCTGGCACAAAAAGATCCGGTTCCATTCGACAAAAGAAATCGATAAACTGTCCATCGTTCCGATGGTGATTTTGGCGGCGGCAATTGCAATCGGCATGAACGGTGTTCTGACATTGACAGAATTGTATCGGTTCTCTCCGACCTTTCAGAGGGTTTCGGAGATGCAGTTCGATACGCCGGTGTGGCTGGGAATCATTTCCTACGGCATTCTTGCGCCGCTGGGCGAAGAAATCGTTTTCCGCGGCGTGGTCTATGGACAGCTGCGCAAGGTGTTGAAGGTGCCGTATGCGGTGGTGCTTTCCGGACTGGCGTTCGGTCTGTTCCATGGAAATCTTGTTCAGGCGGTCTATGCGACCGTAATCGGCTGCCTGCTGGCGCTGGTGTATGAATGGTATGGAACGATTGCAGCGCCGATGCTGTTCCACAGCGTTGCGAACCTGTTTGTGTATGTGATGTTAGAGCTGTTGCCCTTTGGCGGCGTATTTTTAAGCGTTCCGTCCTGTGTGCTGTTTTTGGTGCTGTCAGCAGGAAGCCTGTTTTTATTGTGGATGCTGCAGGGAAAGGCGGCATCGCGGCAAAAAGGATGAGCAGAGAAGAAGTTAAGATTAGCTGGTGACAGCGCCTGCATTGCGATGAGAAAAAGATCCTTTGTGAGATGCGCTGACCCAAAAGAGCGAGGAAGCTGTACGATACAGCTTCCTCGCTCTTTTATGACAATGGAAGGTTCACGGAGCGTGCATTCAATAACAGGACAACGCGCAGCCGCTTATCCTTATTCATGACAATAGAATGCTCGCAGAGCGTACATTCTATTGTTCATGACAATAGAATGCTCGCAAAGCGTGCATTCTATTGTTTACAGCAGCTGGATTCCGTGGGCTTCCGCTTCTTTGCGGATTTCCTCTGGCCAGATGGAGCACTGTACTTCTCCGATGTGCGCCTTGCGCAGGAAGAACATACAGATACGGGACTGACCGATACCGCCGCCGATGGTGTAAGGCAGCTCTTCGTTGAGGATTGCTTTCTGGAACGGAAGTTCTGCGCGTTCGGGGCAGCCGGCTTTTTCCAGCTGGGACAGCAGAGCCTCTTTGTCTACGCGGATACCCATAGAGGACAGCTCCAGGGCGATGTCCAGAACAGGATAGTAAACGAGGATGTCGGCGTTCAATGCCCAGTCATCGTAGTCGGGTGCACGACCGTCGTGGGGCTCGCCGTTTTCGAGCTTATCGCCGATCTGCATGATACAGACAGCGCCCTTTGCTTTGGTGATGAAATATTCACGCTCCTTGGGCGTGTTGTCCGGGAACATGTCTGCAAGCTCCTGGGTGGTGATGAAGAAAATCTCACGGGGCAGAATCTCTTCGATGTAATCATACTGGATCGCCATGTACATTTCCGTTTTGCGCAGCGCCTTGTAAACGTCGCGGACGGTTGCTTTTAAGGTTTCCAGGTTGCGGTCCTTTTTATCGATGACCTTTTCCCAGTCCCACTGATCGACGAAAATGGAATGGATGTTGTCAGTCGTTTCGTCGCGGCGGATGGCGTTCATATCCGTGTAAAGACCTTCGCCGAGAGAAAATCCGTATTCCTTGAGGGCGTAGCGTTTCCATTTTGCAAGGGACTGTACAACCTCTGCGCGGTAATCGTTCTGCTCGAGAATGCCGAAGGAAACCGGGCGCTCATAACCGTTTAAGTTATCGTTCATGCCGGAAGCGGGATCGACGAATAACGGAGCAGAGACACGCAGAAGGTTTAAATGACGGACCAGAAGACTCTGGAAAAAGTCTTTCACCGTCTTAATACCGATCTGGGTATCGTGCAGGTTCAGGGCGGAGGAATAATTCTCCGGGATGATTAAGTGTTCCATATTACCTCTTTTCTGCCGCAGGGCGGCATATTTCAATAATCTTAGGAAGCTGTAAAAAAGTGTAGAGGACGTTGACTTCTGACAAAAGCTCAGGAAATCAGGAATCAAACGTCTTATGGTGCAGGTACGAAACGCTGCACCAGTTAAAAATTATAGCATAAAATCAGCCGGGTGTCAGGATTTTTTCCCCAAACGCTTCTGAGCAACTCCGATTCCGATAAACACAAGCAGGCAGATCAGGCTGACGATCAGACCGGCGGTCAGACCTGCAGGGCGGTAGGAAAGCTCAATCGTGTGGCTGCCCTCCGTCAGCGGAACGGATAGAAATACACCATCATACACGTCGTAGTCTGCGGCTTCTCCGTCCACCTTCATCGTCCAGCCGGGTTCGTTTGCGATGGATAAAATCAGCCGACCGGCTTTGGTGACGTCGACATGTCCGGTCACATGGCTGGAATCATAAGAATCTACCGTAAAGGGCTGCTCAGAGAGCGTCTGCAGTGTGCGGGACAAAACCGCTTCATCCAGGCGCACGACAACGGCATTCAGCACGCTATCTCCGTCGTTGGTCAGCGTTACATGGTCGCCGGTTTCGTGACGGCCGAGATCGAGAATATAGTCATATTTGACTTTTTTATACGTTTTGTTGACGCTGGCGGAAGAGATCGAAACGGTATCGATTTTGGAGCTTTTACAGTAAGCGTAGTAATGCCCCTCCGTGTATACATCAAAGAAAGCCTGATTGCCGGATTCCTCTGATTCGATGGGAACAAAGAGCGGATCGGAGGTTGAAACAGAAGCCGCCATCTGATTCTGTACCTCGAACGGGTCGGAGGTCTCTTCAGAAAAATCAGAGGAAGAAAGATCCTGTCCATCCTGCAGGATAAATCCCGCAGGCAGCGTATAGTTGTTTTGGTACAGGTAAACGCCGTCCTGCTCGTCGATCAGCGTGTAGAGGCTGGAATCCTCTGCATCGGAGCGGGAAAACAGGTAGCGGACATTTAAAAGCGCTGCGGAAAGCGGCGTCTGACCGTCAAAGCAGTAAAATACCTTGCTTTCGCTCATGCCCATGCGGTCGTACCAGTCCTGAACCGCCGCGTTGGAGGTGGAAGAAAACAGCGACGCTGTCGGATAGCCTGCCAGCGCACCGTCATTTTTGGTGACGCGGCTGAGCTTTTCGTAGCGGTAAAAATCGGAATCTTTTTCTTCATTACGAGCAACTAACTCCCGGTAGGCGGGAATGCTTTCCAGATAGCTGCTGCGGCTGGTGGTGGAAACGCTCGTCAGCGCCATGTTGTAGGTGGATTCAAAAGCGACCAGCGCCAGCACGGCGATTGCAATCGCGCGCTGATACGGGAGGCTGTCTGCAGGCTGTTTTTCTTTCCCTTTTTTCCAGGCATAGAGCAGCAGCGCGTAGGCAGCAAGCAGGCAGGCGCTCAGCACAAAGGTGCCCTGGGTAAAGGCGTCGTCCTCCACGAGCTTTCCTGCCAGCAAAAGATAACCGAGCCCGCAGGCGAGGGAGACAAACAGCTCGCGCATGGTAAAGCCGTCGAGCTTTGAAAACGCCTCATAGCACATCAGCAGCACGAGCAGGATGTACAAAAAGGACTGACGTGCCGGAAGCGAATCCGGGTAGTTGAAACCGTGCCAGATGAAATTCAGGGTATTGACCGAGAAGCTGACGATGAAAAAGGCGCATAATACCAGTCTGCCGAGCTTTTCCTTCAGAGGGATTTTTCGGTTGACGATATAGAGCGGAATCAGGAAAAAGACTGCGCTGGAGCAGAAAATATTCGGCCAGTGATCCAGACCGGTTTCCCGGGATACACCGGTCGCATGCCGCGCGATTACGTCGAAGAAGGAAAAGTACCAGTTGATCTTTTCCGGAAAGTTGAATTCGGAAAATTCAGTCGCATGCAGGGCAGCGATTTCCGGGATCAGCAGCACAGCGGCGAGACCGCCAGCCAACAGGGAAAATAAAGCAAAACGTCCGATTGCGCCAAGCAGCCTTGCGCGGAACGCTTTCCAGCCATCAGAGCCAAACAGGTTCGGCACGAGCACGAGAAAGTACAGGCACAGGAAGATGCAGACCATGATGGAAAGGTAATAGTTCGATAAAATGCACAGCCCGAGGGTGATGCAGTAGAGGCTGTATTTTTTTTCGAAGACCAGCTTTTCCAGACCGAGAACGATCAACGGAGCGAGGACGAGGGTATCCATCCACATGACGTTCCAGTTATATGCGGCAACGAAGCCGGACATCGCATAAAATGTGGAAAAGAACAGGACAGAAAGGTCGTTTGTGTGGAATTTTTCTGTCAAAAGCCAGGAAAAGGTGAAGCCGCACAGACCGATTTTGAAAACGACCATGTAGCTCATAAATTCGATTAAATATTTTTCGGGCAAAAGGAGCATCAGCCAGTTGAACGGGCTTGCACTGTAGTAGCCGTAAAGAGACAGGTAATTGGAGCCCATACCGATGCGCCAGGAGTAGTAGAGCGGTTCGCCATCGCGCACTTTCCGGACAAATTCTTCCAGAAAGGGGACGTACTGATGGTACATGTCGGAGTGCATGAAGCTCTGATCTCCGAAGGGATAAATGCCGTTGCCGATAAAAATCGCCATCATGGAAAGAAACGGCAGCAGGAAGGAAAAGAAACAGATCTTTTTTTTCATAAAAAAGGAAATCCTCCGCGGTTTAGTCAAAAAGCAGGTAATACTGCAGGGTCTGATAATCATAAAGCAGATCTTTTTGCTTGGATGCAGTGGTAAAGGTTCCGTCGGACAGCGTTACATGGTTGGCTGAAATGACGGGTACTTCCGTGCGCAGCTGCGACAGGAAGTTATCGTAAGCGGATTTTGGAAGCCCGGCGGCGTCCAGCGTCTTTGCCGCAAGATAGTTTGCGCTGATTTCCAGGTCGCTTTCCGCTTCGATATTGAAGTTTGCCCAGATAAAGAACGGAACCTTGTAGCGCAGCGCCTCTTCCTCGTCGGTTAAGTCCGCGTCATCTTTGCCGTTTAGCTTCCAGACCGGACGTACGACGGAATCGGCAGGCTGATGATCTCCGAAAAAGACGATCATGGTAGGTTCCTCCTGTGCTTCAAAGTAAGAAACCAGGTTCTGGATGGCGCTGTCGGACAGCCTGATCAAGGACAGGTACGCCGGAAGCAGCTTGGAATCCGAGCCTTCTACCGTGATATCGGGGGAAAAGTTGTCGTAATCCGCCCAGTCACTGTAGGAGGAATGGTTCTGCATCGTCACGTTGAATAAAAACAGCGGCGTGTCCGCCTCTTTTTCCTCGTAGAGCTTTATGATCTTTTCATAGTTGCCCTCGTCACTGACATATTTGCGCACGAGGGGGGAATCTGTGAAAAACTCCTGAAAGTGCATCTCATCGAAGCCGAGTTTGGGATAAACGAGATTTCTGTCCCAGCCGGCGGCGCGGTAGGGATGCATCGCAATCGTGTAATAGCCGAGGGAGGAAAGATAGGAGGCCATCGAAGGCGTCTCTTTTTTCACATACTGCTGATACGGAATGCTTCCATAAGGAAGGAACGCCATCGAAGCGCCGGTCAGGTATTCAAATTCTGTGTTGGCAGTGTTGCCGCCCTTGACGGAGACATTTAAGTGACCGGAAATCGTGTTATCCGCGCCGTCGGGCAGGCTGTGCACGAAGGGCATATAATCCTCGTTCGTTGTAAAATCGCCGAGCACGGACGGATCGGAAAACGCCTCGTTCATGATGACGATAATGTTCGGCTTTTGTGCATTGTCCGAAGGTGTTCCATCGAATTCCTGAGAGCCGGTATCATAGGATGCCAGCAGCTCCTTGGCGTTTTCTGCGCTGTAACCGGAGGGCTTATCGACAGAAATGTACTGAAGCTCCATTAAAAACGCAGTTACAGTACCATTTTTAAATTGAATCGTCGTCGGAGTGAAAAGCTTGTTGTAAAGGTGAAGCTTCTGCTCGACGATGTCCTCGCTGTGCAGCATTTTCGTGTAGCCAAAGCATAAAAGACCGCAGGAAAGCGCGAGGCAGACGCGGGCAATCCGGGCTTTTTTATTTTTTTTCGGAAAGCCTTTTTTCAGGAAAAATTCCAGAACCAGAAGCAGGACAAAACAGATCAGCACGATTACTGCGGTGCGGTTCAATTTGTATTCGTAGTTGTCCGCGACGCTGGCAGCGGTCGAGATCGAAAGAATGTCCCACGGCTGGATGGGCGCGCCGCGAAATTCCAGGACGAAATAGTTTGCAAGACCGTAAACGGCGCAGAAGGCGGTTTCGATGCCGAGTGCGCGGCTGATCCTGCCGGTCAGTGCAAATAAAAACAGTGCTGCAAATTCAAACAGTGCCAGATTCATCCCCTGTATATACGGTTTCATGGTCTGGAACGGATTATGCGTGTACCATTCCAGCAGATAAAAATTCAGAACAGGGCCGATCAGCAGAAAAATCCAGGGACTGCTTTTTTTCAGCCAGACAATCCATTTTTTCATAAAACTCCTCTTTTCGTGTAAGGTAAATTCGTTTTCTGTTCCATAATAGTCAGGACTTTGAGGGATGTCAAGGGAGGAAAACGCATATATATAAGAAACAGAAAAAGCTTTCGTTTTTCTTAATAAAGTTTAAATAGGAAAAAAAGAAAGCCTATGTTACAATAAACCAACTGGAGGAAATGCGGACATGGACGATAAAAAAAGGGATCTGATCCCGGTGGCGGCGATTGCTCTTTTTCTGGTAATTATCATCGCGCTGTGCGCAGTACGGCTGCATCAGCGCAGGGAGACACGGGCAGAGATCGCAGAAACGGAAAGCACGCAGATATGGTACAGTGAGGAACAGGCAGAGTCTGCAGAATCAGAGACGAAGGACGCAGCGGATCAGACGGAAGAAACAACAGCGGGGAAAAAGCAGACGACGGAAAGGGGACAGCAGGAGGATGAGACGCTGACAGAGCATCCGGACAGCAAACTTCCCGCAGGCAAAGGGAAGGAAAGTCAGGGTGCCAAGCAGGAGGGCAACCTCCGGACGGTGAGCGGAAACGATCCGTTATCCGGCGCGGAGAGTGCGAACAAGACAAACGAAGAGATGCTTCTGGAGATGTCCGGTTACTGGGAACAGGATAATATGGACGCGGTGGAGGATCTGGCGATGCTGCCCTGGTATATGAGGATGTCGTCGGATATTTCGGATGCAAACAGCTTTTATTATTATGGCGAGCGCAGCAGCGCAGGACAGCCGGACGGAACCGGAATCGCCTGCTATGCGGATAACGCCTATTACTACGGCGAGTGGTCGAATGGCAAACGCGAAGGCAACGGCAAGTGGGTGCGCTTTTACGTTTATTATGACGATGACACCACGTCGGACCGCGCGTACCGCGAGCATATGTATGCCGGAGAATGGAAAAACGATCTGCCGGACGGTGAAGGACAGGAGCATTACGAGCTGGATATGAGCAAGGCTGCCAAAAAGGAGCGTTACATCCAGAATGTGATCGGAACGTTCCGCAGCGGCTTCTACAGCGGAGAAATGTACCTGACGACGTTAAATTGGGACGGCAATCAGGAAGAGTGGAACGGCTTTGCGGACGCGGGAATCTGGAGCCCCTACGGAGCCGGTTCGAACCGCAAGGAGGTACCGGTCTGTCAGGATGTGGACGATGATAACAATTACCTTTGGCTGTCCGTGCGCGACAACAAGAATCGTGGAATCTATGAGCTGATGCCGTAAAATGCTTGACAGAAGTTTCAAAAGTTCGATATAATAATTAAGTTATACGAAAGAGAAGCGTTCGGCAGCCGAAACAACCGGCTGCCGGAGCGGTGAGCGGTCATGGCGGAATTGGCAGACGCGTTGGTTTTAGGTGCCAATGGGCAACCGTGTGGGTTCGAGTCCCACTGACCGCATGCAGGCAAATGGAAAAGAAGAGAAGGGATGCCGGATCGACAAACAGGGATTTGAAGCTGCTGTTTTGTCGGGCGGCATCCCTTTTCGGCGTTTAGCGGTGCGGCTGGCTGGCAGGTATGATGGATCAGGCGGTATGACTGTCTGATGAGCTATCGCGGGATAGAAAGCACCTGTAGCAAATCACTCAAAACAGCTTTCGAAGTTTGATTTTTCGGTATCTGGTTGTGATTTAAAAGTGGGGAGATTATGATGAAGATACCAGGATCACAAACATGAGCGGATTGCGAATGTTTGCAGAATTGTGCAGCTGCTTTGCAGCGGAGCAATTCGTGGGATCTTTCAGAATTGACTTATGTCAGACAGCAGACAGGACGCTGCCTGCAAAAGGAGGAATATTATGGAGGGGACTTTAGATTACAGATGGCAGAAAAACGGCATGGCGCTGGGGGGAATCGGCGCGGGAAGCGTGGAAATCTGCCAGAACGGAGAGCTGCGGGAATGGGACATCTGTAACATGGGAAAATGGGGAAGCCCGGATGTGCGGAAACAGAAAAAGCTATATGATTACGACGCCCATGTGCTGCCGTTTACGGTTCGTGCCAAGCTTGCAGGAAAGGCGCCTGTTGTACGCAGACTTTGTCATGACCGGGACAACGGCGAATTTCGGTCACTGATGTATTCGTGGTACAAAGAAATCGAAAAAATCCGCTGGAATCCGGATTTTCCGGTTTGCAGGCTGCAGTATGAGGACAGCGGACTTCCTATAAAAATTGAAGCAGAGTTTGCGTCCCCGTTTGTGCCGGGACAGGAAGCACTCGCAGGCACACCGGGCTTTTATGTGATCTTTACAATCACCAATCCTTCCGATCAGGAAGCGGAGGTTTCGATTCTTGGTAAATTGAAAAATCCGGTCAACCGCGGAATGGAGCAGAGACGGCTGAGAAATCAGCTGACGGCTGAAAAAGGCTGTGCACAGATCGTGATGAAGAGCGATTCCAAAAAGTCGAACGCATCCAATGGAAGTCTTGCATGGAGCGTTTCCGCAGACGAGGTCAGCTGGATTTTAGGTGAGTTTGAACCTTATTTTAAGAATTATGTCATGAACAGCAGATTCGGCGTAACGGAGGAGTCCTATCTGTTTGATTTTCGGGATACCGGAAAGCTTCCAAACCTCGGAACAGAGACGATGCCGGAGTTTGTCACAGAGCTGACGGAAGAAGAGCTTTTCCTGATGGACGAACAGGAGCTGGATGCACTTTTTGAAAAACTTTTACAGATCGCATGCGTCAGACATCCATATGAAAGAGTGCATCGCTTCGATGAAGCTCTGCTGACACAGCCGGAAATAAAGCGGGAGTTTATCCTTGCGAGCATTCGTCAAATAAAACGAATTTTTCCGGATGAAAACGGACAGGAAAACTGGGGAGACTCTGCCCTGTGCGGCCGCTGTAAGCTTGCACCCGGGGAAAGCAGACAGATCCGGTTTGCAGTCGGCTGGTATTTCCCGAATCATTTCGGCGATTCCGGACGTTTTGAGGGACACTGGTATGCAAAGCATTTTGCAGACGCAGGTGAGGTCGTTTCCTATCTGGATCGGGAGCGCGATGCGATACTTCCAGCGGTGAAAGAATTTTCTACATTACTGAAAAGCACGAGTGTTTCAAAAGAGCTGGCGGACGCGTGGTCGGATCATTTGAGCACGCTGATCAAATGCTCCTGGTGGACAAAGCGGGGCGAGTTCGGTATGTGGGAAGGCTACGGCAGCTGCGGCTTCCATACGACAGACATCACTTATCAGGGTTCATTTGGTATTCTGGCATTGTTTCCAGACCTTCAGAAAAAACAGATGGAAATGGGCGCAAAATTCCAGCGTGGGGACGGACGCGTACACCATTTCTTTACCCCAGACCTGTCCGGCGTGGATAACGGGTATGATCGTGTGGATATGAATCCGCAGTTTGTGCTGCTGGTGTGCAGAGATTACCTTTGGACAGGCGACAGGGAGTACCTTGCGCGGATGTGGCCGCATATCGAAAAGGCGATGGACAACACACAGCTTCTGGACGGCGACGGGGACGGTCTGCCGGATCATGATACGAGAGCCAACACCTACGATGCATGGGCGATGCAGGGGACGCCCGCTTATATCGCAAGCCTGTGGCTGGCAGCGTTAAAAGCGGCAGTGCGCATGGCCCAGGATCTCGGGGTGCAGGATCGTGCAGCAGCGTGGGAAGCGTTGCTGGAAAAGGGCAGCAAGGCCTTTGTGGAAAAGCTCTGGAACGGCAGATATTTCAGTCTCTGGGCGGACGGTGACAAGCGGGACGACTGCTGCATGACGGACCAGATAGACGGACAGTGGTATGCCCGTCTGCTTGGGCTTGGCAATTTTCTGCCCCAGGATAAGATCGACACTGCGACAGACTGCATTCTTTCAGAAAACTTCCGCCCAGAATCCGGTCTGGTCAACGCCTCCTATCCGGCGCAGGCAACCCCGACACTGTATACCTGGAAAAATGTGCAGATGGAGAGCAACTGGTCCGGCATCGAATATTCCTTCGCATCATTCCTGCTGGAAAACGGCAGATACAAGGAAGCAGCTCAGATCGTGGAAACGGTTGAAAGAAGACACACGCAGAATGGCAGACGCTTCAACCACGAGGAATGTGGGGAACACTACTATCGTGCGCTGGCATCCTGGGCAGTGTTACAGTCTTTGACTGGTCTAAAGGCAGATATGCCCAGAGAAAAGCTCAGCTTTTCGCCCGCCCTGCCTGAACTCACCGCGCCGTGGTTTGTGCCGGGCGCATATGGCAAACTGAGCATTGCGGATAACAAAATCCGTATCGAATGCCTGGGCGGCAGCATGAAGTTAAAACAGCTTGGGATCCGCACCGGAATGGAAAAAGCGGTGGTGACGACTATGGGTGCGTCAGCAGAGAACGCAGCCGTGGCAACGGAGAAAGCCGCGGCAGTAGCAGCCTACACGCAGACGCATGCGGATGGATTTTTGACGCTGGAGTTTGCGGATGGACTGGAGTTTTGCAGCGGGATGGACGTGGAGCTTGCAGGGGAATAATTTGCAAAAGAGGAACGAAACAATAGCAATAGAATGCACGCTCAGCGCGTATTCTATTGTTTTTTAGACGAAAAAAACTATTTCCCACGATAAACATAATGTTCCAGACTGATTTTAGAGCTGATTTCCGGAGGTAAAATTAAATGGTGAAGATTAAGACCTTTGGCAACGTGTTTGACGGTGGAATAGAGCTCAGAGTCGATATCTTTTTCGAAAATTGCGAGAACCTGAGAAGGAGAGGAGGTAAGCTTTTTGATATCTTCTAAAAGGGCAGAAGAGGGAATAAATACGTCATTTTCCCTGCTTAGACCAAGGCAGAAATTTACACCGCCCATCACTTTATCAACGAAGAGATAAGGGCGGAGGTTATTATAATCACCGGTGATTTTAGTTATTTTTGAAACATCCATCAATATGGGAAGCGCAGCGAGTTTCAGATGGGAAGTCCCATCGGATTTGAACTGAAATTCATTTAAGCCGAGCTTGTTTTCGATACATTTTCTGTAAAAGTTCTTGGATTGATGCTGCAGTATTTTGCCCTCTGTATTTGTCAGTTCCAATCCGGTCAGGTGTTGGTAATTTCTCTCATGAAATATGACCTCTATAAATCGAATGGAATTATCCTGTCTTTCTCTGAAAATGATAAGCAACTTCTTATGCAAAAGGTTTTGTTGATATTGCTTCGCACAATTCAGAACTCTTTTACGTGCGTCTTCTTTTGTAAACTTCATAAATAGTTCGGAAATCCTCCATAAAGAATAACGGTTAGACTACATATACATAGATTTTCCTGAAAGATCATAAATAATAGATATGGAAAGAGAGAGCAATAGCACCATTGTACTATATACTCCCTCTTTGTGGCTAATTTTAATGTTGTCTGCCAACGACCGGTAAAATACCGGTAAAAATATCGGATTTTAGTGTTGTCCGCCAACGGTCAATCACAGGATTGACAAGCATATCAGATTTTAGTGTTAGCCCACTGGAAAAGCACGCTTTTCCTACTACTATTATTATAGGCAGAGCAGATTTTTATGTCAATAGAAATCATAAATCATTCCCAGATATTCTCCAAATGCGGTGCCGCAAAACATGTATTCGGTCTGACGCAAACATTTTTTTGATAGAACGATATATCGACAGGGTGTTGACAAAATATAAAAAAGTGCTATAATTTATTTCAACAATAAAAGGGAGTAGCCAGCACCGAGAGGTGGTTTGAAACCGTCACCCCGACAAGCAGCCAGATGATAATCGATTTGTTGCAGATGTCTGTATTAAATGAAATGCGCGAGACTTTTATTGCAGCTGTCAGGCTGTAATAGAGGCCTCGTTTTTTTGTTTCGTTGGAAAGGGTGTCCATAGGAAACAAAATCCTCCGGGGGAAAAGCACTTTTCCGGAAAAGTCGCCTGGCAGCGACCGAAGCTATTTACTTTACGAGTCCACCAGACTGGTGGAGAAAAGGAGAATGAGTATGTTTACAGGAATTAGTTTAGGAGCTGTTGTTGCCATAATCGCAGTGATCGCGCTGCTTGGAATTATCGCTTCCGGGTATGTGAAAGCACCTCCGGACACGGCATTTATTATTTCCGGCCTGCGCAAAAAGATCATTATCGGGAAATCGAGTATCAAGATCCCGTTTCTGGAACGTCTTGACAAGCTGAGCTTAAAGCTGATCCCGATCGATGTGAAGACAGAAGCAGCGGTGCCGACGGCGGATTACATCAACATTCAGGTGGACGCAGCAGTTAACGTCAAGGTTTCCAGCGAGCCCGAAAAATTAAAGCAGGCAGCAGAAAACTTCCTGAATCAGAACACCCAGTACATTGCGCAGGTAGCGAGAGAGGTTCTGGAAGGCAACATGCGTGAGATCGTAGGCCGCATGCGTCTGGAGGAAATGGTCAGCGACCGTCAGAAATTCGCGGACCTGGTAAAGGAAAATGCCGAGCCTGACCTGGCTGCCATGGGTCTGGACGTTGTCAGCTTCAATGTGCAGAACTTTACGGATTCCAACGGTGTCATTGATGACCTTGGTATCGACAACATTTCCCAGATCAAGAAAAAGGCAGCGATTGCAAAGGCTGAGGCAGAAAAAGAAATCGCGGTAGCAAAGGCGGAAGCGGATCGTCAGTCCAACGACGCGCGGATCAATTCCGAAAGAGAGATCGCCATCAAGAACAACGAGCTGGATATGCAGAAGGCAGAGCTTCAGAAAAACGCGGACAGCAAGCGGGCGGAAGCAGATGCGGCATATGAGATCCAGAAAGAGGAACAGCGAAAGACCATCGAAGTAACTGCGGCAAATGCCAACATTGCAAAAGAGGAACGTCTGGTGCTCTTAAAACAGCGTGAAGCAGAGACGATGGAAAAATCGCTGGATGCACAGGTTAAGAAAAAAGCGGAAGCGGAGAAATTCGAACGTCAGCAGAAAGCGGAAGCAGAGCTGTTTGAACGCCAGAAAGAAGCGGAAGCAAAGAAATTTGAAACGGAAAAGGCTGCAGAGGCGCAGCGTGCGAAGGCGGAAGCAGATCTGTTCTCTAAAGAACAGGAAGCCAAAGGTATCCGCATGGTCGGCGAAGCGGAAGCAGAAGCGATTCGCGCCAAAGGTGTTGCGGAGGCGGAAGCGATGGAAAAACGTGCGCAGGCTTATCAGAAATACAACAACGCGGCAATGGCGGAAATGCTCATCAAGGTGCTGCCCGATATCGCAGGCAAGATCGCAGAGCCTCTGACCCAGATCGACAAGATCACGATTATTGGCGGTTCGGACGGATCAAATGGTGTGGACCAGGTAGCAGGAAACGTACCGGCAGTGATGACAAAGCTGTTTGAAACCATGAAAGAAACCGTGGGCATCGACCTTGCGGAAGTTGTAAAAGCGGGAACCTATGATGCAAAAGTGAACCGCAATATCACGATCAACGCAGACGGAGCAAAGCAGGCAGCGGAGGTGTTGAAGCAGGAAACTGCTGCAGAAGCATCGGCGGAAATCGCAGAGTAAACAGCTTGGATTGTATTGAAAAAATGTTTTAAACGCATATAATAGAGATATGATAATTGGTGCGGCATACTATAAGGGGAGGTGTTAAATATAGCAACTTCGAGTATTAAAAAGAACTTTTTGGTTTCTGGAGAAAAACAGGCAGAATTGTTTGCGGATGCGATTGAAAGTTCCTATATGGAATCTCTCTGCAGAAAGACGGAAAATGAGTTGAGAATTACCCATCTGCGCGGAGCAGAAGACATCAGAAAGTTTATGGCGAAGAGAAAAGAGGTAAATGCTTAACGAGGTTACAGTGTTAAACATTCGTGAGTATTTGGCTGCAACAGAAAATGGAAGATTTGGAGAGGAGGAATTGAAAGAACTTCTCTCCGAATTTTCCTGCAGTAAAAACGCCGATGTTGAACGATTTTTAAAGGAACAGGCGATAGAATTTACAAAGAAGAATCAGTCAGTAACGTATTTGGTATTCCACAGTCAGGATGCTTCGCTGGTAGGCTACTTTACGCTGGCGATTAAACCGATTTGCGTCAGTGCGGAGAAGTTCAGTAACACGACGAAACGTAAAATAGCCAGAGTCAGTGAGCAACGGGAAAATGAACTTACATATACACTTTCTGCGTATCTGATTGCGCAGCTGGGAAAAAATTTTAGAAATGGGGCAAATCGGAAAATTACAGGAAAGCAGTTGCTTCAGGCAGCTGTTGATACCATTCTGAAATTACAGTATATGACCGGAGGCATGGTATTTTTTCTGGAGGCAGAAAATGAAGAGCATCTGATGCAGTTTTATGAAGTGGAAAATGGATTTAAAAGATTTGCAGTAAAAGAAACGAATCACAGAGCGAAGAAATCGCAAAAACTGATTCAGTTGCTAAAAGTTCTGTAACAGAAACTCCCGGCAAAGCCCCTAAAAAAGGCTCTGCCGGGAGTTTTTTACGTCCGATCCCAGGCGACAAAAGTGCCACGACATATTCTTTTTTACAGAAGCGCTTACGCGTCTTTTCCCTGCCCCTGCGGTGCATTGCGCAGGGTATCCTTCTGCATCCATTTTCCACGCTTATAATAGAGGATAAACAAGATCGATGTAATAGTCCAGGTCAGTGGATAGGAAAATGCCACTGTTGCGACCTCGTGTCTGAGGGGAACGGCAATCGTGATCCAGAGGATTCTCAGGACACAGACCCCAAAGCAGGTCAGCAGCATCGGGAAAAAGGAATCCCCGCAGCCGCGGCAGGTACCGGAAAGGATTTCGATGCAGATGTAAGTGATGTAGGCGGGAGAAACGACACGCATCATGCCGATGCAGATGTTGATGACATTGGTATCGCGTGTAAATAAAAGCAGGATCGTTCCGCCGAAATTCAAAACGATAAAGCTGAGGAAAAGGCTGGTCACGGCAGCAAGACCGAGACAGATGCGGACACTTTTTTTGATACGGTCGTATTTTCCGGCGCCGAAATTCTGCCCGGCGAAGGTCGTGATGGAAACGCCGTAAGCACCCATAATCATCCAGAAAATACTGTCTACTTTTCCGTAAGCGGTCCAGGCTGCGATTGTATCGGTTCCGAAGGAGTTGATGGAGGACTGGATCAACAGGTTGGAAATCGAATACATTGCGGACTGCAGACCGGCAGGCAGACCGATTTTGATGATGTCAAATAAAAGATCGCGGTGAAACCGGATTTTGGAAACGATCAGGCGATAGGAATCCTGTGTGCGCAGCAGGGCGATCAGTGTCAGGATCGCGGAGAAAAACTGGGACGCAATCGTCGCAATTGCAGCTCCGGCAACGCCCATGTCGAGCACTGCGACAAATAAAAGGTCGAGCACAATGTTGACCAGGCAGGAAGCGATCAGAAAATAGAGCGGTCGTTTGGAATCGCCGACAGCGCGCAGGATACCGGAGCCCATGTTGTAGATCATGGACGGAATCGTGCCGAGATAATAAATTTTCATATAAGTCAGGGAAAGGGAAAGGATGTCGTCCGGCGTTCCCATCGCGGTCAGGGCAAAGCGTGCGGAAACAAGACCGATCAGCATAATCACAACGCCGCCTGCAATCGCCAGAGCAATAGCGGTATGGACGGAATCACTGACCCTGCGCCGGTTGTCTGCGCCGTAATACTGGGAAATAATAACGGTTGCACCGGAAGAAAGACCGACGAAAAACCCGACGAGCAGGTTGATAATCGTGGAAGCAGAGCCCCCAACAGAGGCAAGCGCTTCCTTACCGACAAAGTTGCCGACGATGATCGCATCCGCAGTGTTATAGAGCTGCTGAAAAAATGTTCCAAATAAAATAGGGAAAAAGAAAATCAGAAGCTGCTTCCAGATGACTCCTTCAGTGATCTGATTTGTTGTGTTTTGTGCTGCCTGCTTACTCATAAAGTAAAAAAATCCTCCGTTTTTAAATACTACACAAGGTCAGTATAGACTTGTCTGCAAAGAAACACAAGACACTATGTAAAACATCGAAAAAATGCTATACTTAGTGTACAGTTCACGAAGGGAGCGCCGCTTTATGAGCAAAAATAGAAATCGGACCAGACGGATTTACGGAATCATTCTGACATCGTTTATTATCATATGGATAGGAAGCGTTTCTCTCCAGATGCTGAGCAATCGGCATAATGCCTGGATCGCCAGCGAGATGATCCTGCAGCAGCTGGAGGACGTGATCGAAGAAAATAAAGAAAGCTATCAGACGCTTCTGGAAACCCTGAAGGAAGAGTATACGCTGCGGGCAGAGACAGTGGCAAATCTCCTTGAAATGGAAGGAAGACTATATCAGACCACAGAGGAGTACCGCAAGATCGCAAAACAGCTGCGTGTGGACGAAATTCACATTATCAATACGGGCGGATGTATCGTGGCAGGAACAAATCCGGAGTATTTTGGCTACAGCTTTTCTTCCGGCGAACAAATGGGATATTTTAAGCCCATGCTGACAGATAAAACGCTTTCCATGTGTCAGGATATGGTGCCGAATACTGCAGAAGGCAAAATGATGATGTATGCCATCGTCTGGAATTCTTCCGGCACGGCCATGATCCAGATTGGCATTACCCCCAGCCGACTGCTTGCAAAAATGAACAGTGCCAGCGTGGAAAATCTGGTTCGGCAGATGCCGATTACCTCCGGAATGAATATTTTTCTGCTAAATGCCACCACAGGAAAAATGCTTGCAACCACGCGGCAGGATGTATTGCTCTATGAGCTGCAGGATTCCGACCGGCTGGAAGAAGGAAACCTGCAGGAAGGAAAGCGGTATCGGACCAGTGTGAAAATCAGTGACAGACAGCAGTATCTGGTCTATGAAAAATATGGGGAATATAATCTTGCAGTTTCCTACGACATTTTAGAGGCGAACCAAAATCTGATCTATGTTGCAGCAACCATGTTTCTGGTATTGGTGCTTTCTTTTTTGATCATTTTTTATATTACGGAGCGCTCGATCGCTGCGATTGATAAAAATGAAGAGGAGTTAAAGCAGGCGAAGGAGGCGGCAGAGCGTGCAAATGCAGCAAAAACCGGATTTTTGTCCCGAATGTCACATGATATCCGGACACCGTTAAACGGCATTATCGGAATGATCGAAATCAGCGACCGCCACAGGGAGGACAGAGCGCTGGTGGATGCAAACCGTGCGAAGGAAAAGGTTGCGGCAAAGCATCTGCTGGAGCTGATTAACGATGTACTGGAATTTAACAAGCTGGATGAAGAAAACCTTCAGCTTACGAAAGAGCCGTTTTGCTTAAAAGAGCTCTGGCAGGAAATTATCACGATCGTGGAACCCAGGGCAGCAGATAAGGGAGTTCTTTTAAAATATGAAGAACAGACAGAAGGTACAGCAGTCGGCTGTGTGCTTGGAAGCTCTCTGCATGTCAGACAGATCTTTATCAATATTTTGGGAAATGCGATCAAATATACGGATGCCGGAGGATATGTCCTGTGTCAGGTGACTATAAAGGCTATCGGGGAAAACCTGATATCCTGTCAGACAGTGATTTCGGATAACGGGATCGGCATGAGCACAGCATTTCTTCCCCATCTGTTTGAACCCTTTTCCCGGGAAAATACCGATAAAAAAAGTGTAACCCAGGGAACCGGACTGGGAATGTCCATCGTCAAGCATCTGATCGACAAGATGGACGGAACCGTTACGGTGGAGAGCAAAAAAGGAGTTGGAACCATATTTACGGTCACGCTCCTGTTTGAAGGGCTCAAGGAACAGGAATGTAAGAAAATCGAAGAAGAGGATCAGAACGTGGATCTTTCCGGAATGCGTGTGCTTCTTGCAGAGGACAATGAGCTGAATATGGAGATTGCGGAAACCTTTCTGACAGATGCAGGTGTACAGATCACAAAGGCATACAATGGAAAAGAAGAGGTGGAGCGCTATCTGGAGCAGCCGGCAGGTACCTTTGATGCGATCCTGACCGATCTGATGATGCCGATCATGGACGGCTGCGAGGCGGCACGGGCGATCCGCAGCAGCGGCCGTGCAGATGCCGAAAGTATCCCTATCATTGCTTTGACGGCCAACGCCTTTTGGGAGGATGCAGAACGGGTGAAGCGGGAAGGAATGAATGAGCATCTGCCCAAACCGCTGGACGTTGGGAAAATGCTTTCCGTATTGGCAAAATACAGGAAATAGGGGCTGTGACGGAAGCATTTTTGGAAAGCTTTCCGGCTTGTCAAATACCCGGTTCTGACATACAATACTGATATGCGGCAGGAAATGGGGCCTTTTCGAACATGGAAAAGGAGATAGTGTGAAAAATAAGCGTGATCGCTTATTTTTCACACAGCTCTTTGTGCCGCAGGCGTCACAAAGTAGCCAGGATCGCAGAGCAGAACTGGAAGTTCTGCTCGCGGTTCCTTCGGCGCAAAGCGCCTGCGGAATGGAGGATAAAATGCCGATATTTCAAACAGTTGCTGCGGCATGCCGCGCCGCAGGAGAAAAATTGAGATCCTGGAAACAGAAAAAAAGAACAGACCGGCTTTGGAGAATGGTTTTATGGGGAATTCTGTGGGCAATGCTATGTCCGACGCTAGGGGCCTGTGGGGCACAGCGGGAAGAGCTCTTTTTGTCGGAAAAGGAAAGCATAGCCTATGGGGATGGAAACCGCAAAGTAGAATCAAAGGTCGAAGACACGGACCAAAACCGCAAGGCTGAACCAAATGCCGGGAATACAGACCAAAACCGCGAGGCTGAGTCAAATGCCGGGGACACAGATCAAAACCGCAAGGCTGAGCCAAGTGCCGGAAGCACAGACCGGACAGAGCTCTCCGATGCTTCCTCAGAGGAAGCAAAAACCCTTGTGGTGCACATCTGCGGAGCAGTATCTGCTCCGGGGGTCTATGAGCTTCCGGCAGGCAGCAGAATTATAGACGCCGTGGAGGCAGGAGGCGGTTTTTTGCCGGAAGCGGATGAAGCATGCTGCAACCTGGCGGAAGAAATCGTGGACGGTTGTCAGATTTATATCATGACAAAATCGGAAAGTTGCGCCGACGGACAGACAGAAAAGAAAGCCGGGATCCAGACTTCGCCGAACAGCGATATGCAAACGACAGACAGAAATGTGCGAAGCAACAGCGCTCTGGCCTTGGAGAACGGTCTGGTCAACCTCAACACAGCGGACGTTGCTGCACTCATGACGCTGCCTGGAATCGGGGAAAGCCGGGCAAAGGCGATCATAAGTTATCGGGAGCAGCATGGAGCGTTTGCGCAGATTGAGGATATCATGAAAATCAGCGGAATCAAGCAGGCTGCATTTTCAAAAATCAAAGATAAAATTACAGTTTAATCATAGACAGAAAGAATCCGGACAAACAGCGAGAAACGGATTGTCCGGTCGGGAAAAGGGAGAAACATGGCAAAGAAAGTTTTGGTTGTGGACGATGAAAAGCTGATTGTAAAAGGAATCCGGTTCAGTCTGGAGCAGGACGGAATGGAAGTGACCTGCGCATATGACGGAGAAGAGGCACTGCTGTGTGCGAAAGAGCAGAAATTTGATATGATTCTGCTCGACATTATGCTGCCAAAACTGAGCGGAACCGAAGTATGCCAGCAGATTCGGGAGTTTTCGGATGTTCCGATCGTAATGCTCACAGCCAAAAACGACGACATGGACAAAATCATGGGACTGGAATACGGCGCAGATGACTATATCACCAAGCCCTTTAACATCCTTGAGGTAAAGGCGCGCATCAAGGCGATCATGCGCCGTACCTCTGCGAGAGGACAGATCGCAAAGCCGGAAAGCATTCTGGAAAGCGGAGATATGCGCGTGGACTGCGAAAGCCGCCGCGTCAGCATTTCCGGCAGAGAGGTCAATCTCACTGCAAAAGAATTCGACCTGCTGGAGCTTTTGATCCGCAATCCGAGTAAAGTCTACAGCCGTGAAAAACTTCTAAACCTCGTCTGGGGCGCAGACTATCCCGGGGATGTCCGCACCGTAGACGTCCACATCCGCCGCCTCCGCGAAAAAATTGAAACCAACCCCAGCGAACCCCGCTACGTCCACACCAAATGGGGAGTTGGGTACTTCTTCCGCGTATAAGCAGAACCGGACCAGACGATGAAAAGCGGCAAAATCTCTGCTTGCAGAAGATTTTGCCGGTTGTCAGCGGATGACCCGGTGAGCAACGCGAACCGGGCTTTTGCGAAGCAAAAGGTCCGGTTTCCCGTCGGCAACGTTCCGGACGCCAGCCCCATTCTTTTACACCCCTTCCCCCGGAGGTATCCATGAACACAAGCAGCAAAACCCCCGGATTATTCCGGCGGCTCACTTATAAAATTCCGATCTTCCGCAGCCTGAAGGCCTACATTTTCCTCCTGATGCTGATCATCGGAATCGTGCCCAGCGACATCATGCGGCTGGGCATTCTGAATAATTACGAAGAACGTGCGGTCAATCTGCGCGGCTCGGACGTCGCGTCCCAGTACCGGATTATCGCAAACCACCTGGTCAATTACAACTACCTGCAAAATCCAACCTCCGATGTCGTCAATGCCGAGCTGGAGCAGATGTCCAACCTGTATGACGGCCGTGTGCTGATTATCAACAGCAATTTCCGCATTGTGAAAGACACCTACGCCATGAGCGAGGGGAAAACGATGATTTCCGAGGAGGTGATCAAGTGCTTCCGCGGGGAAAGTACGACCCGCTACGACAAGACGAACGGCTATATCGAGATGACGGTTCCGATTACGGAGACGGTAGACGGGGAAAAAGGGCAGACGAGCATCGTACGCGGCGTGATTCTGGCCAGTGCATCGACGGACAGCATTGCGACGACGCTGGACATCCTGAGCCGGAAAGCCCTGATTCTGGAAATCGTGATGGGAATTATCATTATCGGCATCGTCTTTTTCTTCTCGCACATCCTGATTATGCCCTTTAAGCGCGTAACCCAGGCGATCAGTGAGGTCAAGGACGGTTTCACGGACGAGCCGATTTCCGTACCGGATTATCTGGAAACCGAGCATATCGTGGATGCCTTCAACCAGCTGCTGGGCAGAATGAAGGTCATCAACGATTCCAGGCAGGAATTCGTATCGAATGTCTCTCACGAGCTGAAAACGCCCATGACCTCGATTAAGGTGCTGGCGGATTCCCTGAATCAGCAGCCGGACGTGCCGGTGGAGCTGTATCAGGAGTTTATGCAGGACATTACGGAGGAAATCGAGCGGGAAAATAAAATCATCAACGACCTGCTTTCCCTTGTAAAAATGGACAAAACCGAAGGCTCAATGGACATTTCCGCAGTGGATATCAACGAGCTGTTGGAAACGACGCTAAAGCGCCTGCGTCCCATCGCCCGCAAACGGGACATCGAGGTGGTTCTGGAAAGCCTGCGCCCGGTTACGGCAGAGGTGGACGAGGTCAAAATGTCTCAGATTTTCACGAACCTTGTGGAAAATGCGATTAAATACAATAAAGAACACGGCTGGGTCAAGGTGCTTCTGGACGCGGATCATCAATTTTTTACAGTAGAGGTTTCCGACTCCGGCATCGGCATCCCGGAGGAGGATTACGAGCATATTTATGAACGTTTTTACAGAGTAGATAAATCGCATTCCCGTGAAATCGGCGGCACCGGGCTTGGACTTGCGATTACCAGAAATGCGATCCTACTGCACCGCGGTTCGATCAAAGTGAGCAGCGTGGAAGGACAGGGCACGACCTTTACGGTGAAAATCCCCTTGTCCTACATCAAGTGATTTCAGAAAATTTGGAGAAGATTATGTCAGAGATCAAAAAAATGCGGGCGGTTGCGCTGCTTTTGGGCTGCCTGCTGTTGACCGGAATATTTGCCGGGTGCGGGAAGAAAGAAGAGACGCCTGCAAATACGGTCAGCGTTTATTATATTAATAAAGAAGAAACGAAAATCACGGCAGTGGAAAAAGAGCCGGAGGGCGACACCCTTTCCAAACAGGCGGAATGGGGAATTTCCCAGCTGAAGGAAAATCCGGTAGAGCTGTCTTTGCGCTCACCGATCAGCGGTTTTACGATCAATAGCTGGAATGTCAAAGACGATCAGCTGGTGCTGGACATGAGTGTGGAATATAAAAAGCTGTCTCCGTCCTCAGAAGTGCTGGTTCGGGCTGCAATTGTGCGCACGATGACGCAGCTGGAAGGAATTTCCTATGTTTCGGTGACGGTCGGCGGAGAAGCACTGACGGACAGCCTCGGCAATGTGGTTGGCCCTATGACGGCGGATCTGTTTATCGACAACGCCGGAAATGAAATCAATGCATACGAAAAAACGCGCCTGCTTCTTTACTTTACCAATGAAAGCGGCGAGCGCCTGATCGGCGTCCAGACAAAACCGGTTGTATACAGCAGCAACATTTCCATGGAAAAGCTGGTGGTAGAGCGGCTGATTGCCGGACCGGATGCAGAAAACGAAGAGCTTTACCCGGTCATCAACCCTGCGACAAAGGTGCTGGGCGTGACGGTAAAGGATGGGACATGTTATGTAAACCTGGATAACGGTTTCCTGACACAGACCTACAATGTTTCCGCGGAAGTTCAGATCTATTCCATCGTCAACTCTCTGGTAGAACTGTCGAACATCAACAAGGTGCAGATTGCGGTAAACGGAAATACGGATATGATTTTCCGGGAAAAAATTTCACTGTCTAACGTGTTTGACCGGAACCTTGATCTGGTTTACGAAACGGAGGAATTACAATCATAAAAAATTGCAGAAGACCGCTGTGCGCGGCAATCCTGATTTTCCTGACCCTCTATCTGGCAGCGCGTCTGCTGCCGGAGTGGGTGGGAACGGACGCTGGCGCAGGCACGTCAGAGAAAGCACACATTGGCGGGCGCACCTCGCTTACACAGCTTGACACCTGGCTGGAAACCATGGATGGCGAAACCCTGTGCCTGACGGGCAAAGTCACAGACTGCTGGCAGCCTGTAGATGGAGCGCAGGAAAACGCCAGCTTTTATTTAAAAGACCTTTCTATCGAGGCAGATGCCTCATCTTTTGTTTTTTCAGGGGATTCGGCGGAAATGACCGATAACCTGTCACAGATATCCGGTTCGGCAGATGCGGATCAGATGTCAGTTCTCATTTCTTCTCAGAAAACAACCTCACAAATCAATGAAATGCAGGAAATATTCGGGAAAAACGCGAGTGTGCTGTGCTATTTGCAGGAAGACGAAGCACTTCCAAAGGCTGGCAGCTATGTTCGGGTTTTCGGCGAAGTGTCGCCATTTTTGCAGGCAACGAATCCTGGAGAATTCGACACAGCAGCCTATTATCGGAGAAAAGACTGCCTGTTTGCGCTGAGAAAAACAAAAATTACCGCTCAGACAAAAAACTATGGACGGCTGGAAGAATTTCTTTCACAGCTGCGCTATGAATCGGAGGTATTGTTCCGGAAGCTGCTGGGGGAAAAGAACGGTGCGACCGCATCCGCCATGGTGCTCGGACGGAAAAAAGGAATGGACAGCGAAGTAAAAGCGTTATACCAGGGCGCAGGAATCAGCCATCTGCTGGCAATTTCCGGACTGCACCTGTCCCTGATCGGCGCAGGACTGTTCGGACTTTTGAAAAAAGTACGGCTTCCGGTTACTTTGAGCGCCGGAATTTCCACATGGATTCTGATTGTATACGCGCAGCTGACCGGAATGGGCATTTCTACCCGGCGCGCCCTTGTCATGTTTTTGCTGTTTTTGGCGGCGGGACTGCTCAAACGCACACCCGATCTGCCAACCTCCCTTGCGGTTGCGGCGTTGCTTCTGCTTGTGCCCAAGCCACAGCGGATTCTGGATGCAGGCTTCCAGCTTTCGTTTTCGGCAGTGCTCGGGATTGCGGTGATGATTCCAGTTTTGCAGGATGGTTGGGAGGACGCAGCACCTTCGCTGCGAGTCACCGATGGAGTTGCCGGATGGAATATTGCCCGGGCTGCCGTCGTCCGGGTCTGCCGTCTCCTCCGCAAAAATATCCTTGCCGGTCTGGGAATTACCATGACGATGTTGCCGTTTCTGCTGATTCATTTTTATGAATGGAGTCCGTGGTCGGTACTGCTGAATCTGGCAGTCATTCCGCTGATGGGAATCTTGCTGCCGTGCCTGATCGGACTGCAGCTGGTCGCCCGTCTGACTGCGCTTGTCCACTGCCTGGAGCTTCCCCAGCACCTTCTTTGCGCCGCCATCGAAGCGATTTTTTTCTGCTATGAGCAGCTGTGCCGGTTTACAACGGCGCTTCCGGGCAGTATCCTGCACACCGGATATCCGACCTGGCAGGCACTGGCCGTGTATACAATCGGACTGATTGCTTTGGCTGTATCAGGCAAAAAACTCCGTCCGCACCTCCGGCTTGCAGTAGCTGTGTGTCTGATGGGGATTTTTCTGATCCGCCTTCCGGGTGAACTGAACGTCACGATGCTGGACGTCGGGCAGGGAGAGTGCGTTGGAATCGAAACCCGGGAGCATCATGTATATCTGGTGGATGCCGGAAGTACGTCGAAGAAAAAGACCGGACAGTACCAGATTATTCCATGGCTGAAATATATCGGGACGCGGAGCGTGGAAGGAATTTTCATCACGCACTGGGACGAAGACCACATCAGCGCGGTAGGGGAGCTGTTGGAGTGGTCGAAAAGCAGCCGGGTCAAAATCCGGCGCATTTTTCTGCCGGATGTGGCGTTGAAGGATGAAGTGCTGGAAACGCTGCTGCAGCAGATCGAAGAGGCGAACGTCTCCGTGGAATACCTTTCTGCGGGAGAGCACATGACCGATGGCGCGCTGCAGATCTCCTGCCTGCACCCCTATGCGAAAAAAGTGCCGGAGGATCGCAACGATGCGTCGCTGGTGCTGCGCCTGTCACAGGGCGATTTTCAGATGCTGCTGACCGGAGATCTGGAAAAGAGCGGCGAAGACTGGCTGGTGGAGCAGGCGCGACCCGCCGTGGAGCAGCCCCATCCCGCTGGGCAGGAGCAGTCACTCCCGTGTGCACCGTCAACCCAGCCCGCTGGGCAGGAGCAGGCACTTTCGCGCGTACCGTCAAACCAGCCCGCTGCGCAAAATCCCCTCCGCTGCACCATCCTCGACGCCGGGCACCACGGCGCGTCCAACGCGACGGGAGAAGCACTGCTGGATTTGGCACAGCCGGAGCTGGTCCTGATTTCCTGCGGCAAAAACAACCGGTACGGGCATCCGGCGCCGGAAACGCTGAAACGCCTGGAAGAGCGGGGAATCCGCTGGTATTCCACGGCGGAGGTCGGCGCAATACAGGTGCATGTTGGAAAGAAAAAAGTGAAAATAGAAACAAGTCGGATTGTACAAAAACAGGTCATATAGGACTGAAAAATACGAAAAAACGTTTATGTAATAAAAGGGAAAAACCTGCAGAAAAAGAAAAATAAACCATAAAACAAACAGAAGCACACAATTAAACGAATCCAAAAAAACGGAAAGTAAAAATAAACGATATAACAACATAAAAATAATTAAATTTTGTTCCGTGGGGGGGGTAAAGCTAGAAAATAATAGGGAAAAACAGAGTATATTCAGGCGAACAGGATTCCAGGAAAAACATGCCAATTGAAAAGGAAAGAATCCGAAATACGAGATACAAGAGGAGGTTTTCTATCAATTTTTAACACTTTTCATAGAAATTTAATCAAAATGACATAAATATTGGCTACGTTGTCTGCTTGCAAAGAAGACGTTAGATGGTATAATAAAGTGACTGGCAAGAAGTTTGTAATTTCGACAAAAAACATAATTGTTAGAGTAGAAATACGTTAGGATGAACAGAAAGAAACAAGTGGGGGACAAGATGAAGAGAAAGCAGGAGAAGCCGGCATATGACCGGATCGCTGCAGGAGAGCGGCTGCGCTGTCGGAGGCTTGAGCTCGGCTGGAGCAGAGAGCTGGTGGCAGAACGGCTCGGTGTCGTCAATAAATATTATGCGGATATCGAGCGGGGAACCTGCGGCATGAGTGTGGAAACACTGATTAACCTGTCCCGCTTGTATGGAGTGAGTCTGGATACGCTGATTTATGGCGAGAAAGAGAAAAAATCCGCAGTCAGTCAGGAAGAACAGCTGATGCGCGGACTCAACGGGATGCCTCAGAGTATACAGGATTACTGCCTGCGGATGCTGTGGCTGTTTGCCGACGGACTTCGGGCAGCACAGGCGGAAGCTGCATCAGAATGCGAGACAGTACCGGAGACCGTAAAAAGCAGTTCGGACAGCAAAAAAAACTCCGGAAGTGAGGCTTGAGATGCCGGAGAAGAAAAATCAGTACATAGATATTCACTGTCATATTTTGCCGGAGGTGGATGACGGCGCGAGAAATCTGGAAGAGAGCCTGACGATGCTGCGCCAGGAAGTAAAACAGGGCGTTGCAGCAGTTATCCTGACTCCGCATCAGAAACCGAACAGACGCAGCATTACCGCTGCTTCTGCACTGGAACGGACACAGAAGCTGCAGCAGGCTGCGAAGGAAAACGGAATCGACATCAGACTTTACAGCGGCGGTGAGATTTTTTGCTGCATGGATACCATCGAGCTGTTAAAACAGGGCAAGGCGGGAACCCTTGCCGGATCAGATTATATTCTGACAGAATTTTCACCGGACGAAGAATGGACGTACATCCGGAATTGCCTGTATGACCTGCTCTGCGAGGGCTACCGTCCGATTGTCGCGCATACCGAGCGTTATCGGAACGTGGTAAAGGATTTCAATCGGGTCGAAGAATTAAAGGACATGGGCTGCCGGATCCAGATCAACGCAGGAGAACTGCCGGGACTGCTGGGTGGACAGCTAAAACGCACAGCACGCAGCCTGATAAAAGAAGAGCTTGCAGATCTGATCGGAACGGACGCCCACAGAGTAGTGGGAGACCGGTCTGTATCGATGGCGGAAGGAGCCTCATGGCTGCAAAGACACTGCAGCCCGGAATATGCGGCACGTCTGCTCTATAAAAACGCAGCACACATTCTGGACAATACAGATATGGAAGATATCGAATAGAAAAAGGGGAACGAGACATGGAAAATCAAAACCAGAGAAGCAACGAGGAAACCCAAATCGATCTGGTAGAACTTTTTTGGGTACTCTGGAGAAAGCTTCCGCTGATGATTGCGGTGGGACTGTTTACAGCACTTCTGGCCTTTGGGGGAAGCAAATTTCTGATGACGCCCACGTATCAGTCTGTAACAAAGATTTATATTCTGAACAAACAGGACAACAGCAGTGCAAATGTAACCTACAATGACCTGCAGGCAGGCACGCAGCTGGTTAAGGACTATTCGGAGCTGATCAAAAGCCGTTTCGTACTGGAAGCGGTGATCGAGCAGTTGAATCTGCCGTTAAGTTATGAGCAGTTAAGCGGTAAGGTTACAGTGAGTACGCCCGCAGACACCCGAGTGATCTCCATTGCGGTGACGGACAGCAATCCGATTGCGGCAATGAAAATTGCTAATGCAATCCGTGAAACAGCCTCGACCCATATCCGCAACGTTATGGATATCGAAGCGGTGAATATCGTAGAAACAGCAAACGTACCGACCCATAAGGCGAGCCCCTCCGCCGGAAAGAACACGGTGCTGGGCGGAATGCTTGGTATCCTGATTGTAGCAGCCATCGTCATCCTTTCCCACCTGATGAACGATACGATTCAGACGGAAGAGGATGTGGAAAAATACCTTGGAATTTCCACCCTTGCGATGATTCCGCTGAATGAAACTGACAGCAAGAAGAAAAAGAAAAAATATAAAAAACAGGCGACAAGCGGAAAGTGAGGTGACAGGGAAATATGCAGAACGTAGTAATTCGCTCCATTGAGCGTCTGGATTTCAGAACAAAAGAAGCCTATAAAACGTTGCGTACCAATTTGAGCTTTGCAGGAAAAAATGTCAAAGTGATTTCCCTGACCAGCTGTACGCCAAATGAAGGAAAGACAAGCGTTTCCTTCCAGTTATGTCTGTCCCTTGCAGAAAGCGGCAAGAAGACGATCCTGGTTGACGCAGACCTGCGAAAATCCGTACTGCGGGGCCGTTATAAAGCAAACCGTGAAAAATACGGACTGTCCCATTACCTGAGCGGACAGATGGAACTGGACGATGTATGCTGCAGAACCAACGTCAACAATTTCGATATTATTTTTGCAGGACCGATACCGCCCAACCCCAGTGAGCTTCTGGGAGGCGATGCCTTTAAAAATATGCTGGAGGTGCTGCGCATGAAATACGATTATGTCATCGTAGATACACCGCCCCTTGGCAGCGTCATCGACGGCGCGGTTGTAGGTGCGATCTGCGATGGAACGGTACTCGTTGTCGAAAGCGGAGCCATCAGCTACAAATTTGCCCAGAATGTAAAAGAACAGCTGGACAAGGTAGGCTGCCGGATTCTTGGATGTGTCCTGAACAAGGTCAACACCAAAAAGAATCCTTATTATGGAAAATATTATGGCTATTACTATGGCAGCTATTACGGCTACGGAAATAGCGGTGCAGACGAAGCACAGGACGAGCTGATGCTGGATGCGGGTTCCCAAACCGACGCGACAGCTTCTGAGACAGGAACTGCCGCACCGCAGCAGAGCACAGAAGAAAAGGGGGATGCGAAGTGAGTACAAAAGGTCTGACCATCGGATTTTTTATTGCAGATGCAGCTTTGATTGCGCTTTGCGCATTCTTCTACTTACAAATGGACCGGACAGCGCCGGTCATCACACTGCCGGATACCGAGCAGACCTATACAACCGGCACAGATACCGATCAGCTGCTGGAAGGCGTAACCGCTTACGATTCCCATGACGGGGATGTGACAGCCTCCTTACTGATTGAAAAGGTGACAGAGACCGGAAAGGGTGAAGTGATCGTAACCTATGCAGCTATGGATTCTTCCAATAACGTGTCAGAACAGTCACGGATTCTGAAGACGGAGAAATAAAAGAGGTTAAGCTGCAGGACGGATCTGGTACCTGTACCGGACAGAAGCAGGACTGTCGGTGATGACGCCAGTTGTTTATAGGTGTTTCTGGGCATGGAGGGCAACGGTGCGTAGGAGGCTTCCAAATAGGATCGGAAGCCTCTGTACCGGTAAAATGGTTTGAGGAACAAGGATAAGAACATGCTTCAGGGAGACGGTATCAAAAAAACTTACAGAGAAAAGACTGAACTTGACCGCAACATCGAATGCAAAGGCGCATACTCTGTTGCGGAATTTGTTTTGTGGAAAGAATTGGGTGGAGAAGATACAAATGAGTACAGTAAATTTGAAAAATAAGACAATTTTGGTCACTGGTGCAGCTGGCTTCATTGGCTCAAATCTGGTGAAAAGAATCTATGAGGAAGTTCCTTCAGCTGCAGTGATCGGTATTGATAACATGAATGCCTACTACGATGTAGCTCTGAAGGAGTTCCGTCTCAATGAGCTGGCCAAGTATCCCACATTTACTTTTGTAAAAGGCAACATCGCTGATAAGGCATTAATTACAGAACTGTTTGAAAAGTATAAACCGGCTGTAGTGGTGAACCTTGCGGCACAGGCTGGTGTGCGCTATTCCATCACTAACCCGGATGCCTATGTGGAATCCAACTTGGTCGGCTTTTTTAATATCCTCGAAGCCTGTCGCCATTCTTATGATGACGGACAGACAGGAGTGGAGCATCTGGTATATGCTTCTTCTTCCAGTGTTTATGGTTCAAACAAAAAGGTTCCGTACAGCACAGATGATAAGGTGGATAACCCGGTATCTTTGTATGCAGCCACTAAGAAATCTAACGAACTGATGGCTCATGCTTACTCCAAGCTGTACAATATTCCTTCCACTGGTCTGCGTTTCTTTACTGTCTATGGTCCTGCTGGCCGTCCGGATATGGCTTACTTCGGATTTACTAATAAGCTGGTGAAGGGCGAAACCATCAAGATCTTCAACTACGGCAACTGCAAGCGTGATTTTACTTATGTAGATGACATTGTCGAGGGTGTTGTCCGTGTCATGAAGAAGGCACCAGACAAGAAGAACGGTGAGGATGATCTGCCGATTCCGCCGTATGCCGTTTACAACATTGGCAATCAGAATCCGGAAAACTTGCTGGATTTCGTGCAGATTCTGAGTGAGGAGTTGGTGAGAGCGAAGGTACTGCCGGAAGATTATGACTTCGAGGCACACAAGGAACTTGTTCCGATGCAGCCGGGTGATGTGCCTGTGACCTTTGCAGATACTAGCGCACTGGAGCGTGACTTTGGATACAAGCCGAGCACCAGCCTGAGAACTGGTCTGAGGAACTTCGCTGAGTGGTACGCAGAGTTTTATAAATAAGAGAATTAGAGGGAAAGGAAAATGAGAGAGTTTAAAGATTTAAAGATTGCTGTTGCTGGAACGGGATATGTTGGCCTTTCCATTGCTACGCTTCTCAGTCAGCACCACAAGGTAACTGCTGTGGACATCATTCCGGAGAAAGTTGAATTGATTAACAACAAGAAATCTCCGATTCAGGATGACTATATTGAAAAATATCTTGCAGAAAAGGAACTTGATTTAACCGCAACGCTTGATGCAAAGAAAGCATATAGTGACGCTGATTTTGTGGTAATTGCTGCACCTACAAACTACGATTCAAAGAAGAATTTTTTTGATACCAGTGCAGTAGAAGCCGTGATTAAACTGGTTATTGAGTATAATCCGGAAGCAATCATGGTAATTAAGAGTACGATTCCGGTTGGATTTACTGCCAGCGTTCGTGAGAAGTATCACTGCGACAACATTATCTTCAGTCCGGAGTTTTTACGTGAGAGCAAGGCTCTGTACGATAACCTGTATCCAAGCCGTATCATTGTGGGCACGGATGTGGAGAATGCCCGTCTGGTAAAGGCAGCACACACCTTTGCGGAGCTTCTGCAGGAAGGAGCCATCAAAGAGAATATCGACACTTTGTTTATGGGATTCACGGAAGCAGAGGCAGTCAAGTTGTTCGCTAATACATATTTGGCTCTGCGCGTGAGCTACTTTAATGAGCTGGATACTTATGCTGAGATGAAGGGGCTGAACACACAGCAGATCATCAACGGTGTCTGCCTGGATCCCCGTATTGGTACTCATTACAATAATCCTAGCTTCGGATATGGCGGATATTGTCTGCCCAAGGACACGAAACAGCTACTGGCAAATTACGCCGATGTGCCGGAAAACCTGATCGGGGCAATTGTTGAGAGCAATCGAACAAGAAAAGACTTTATTGCAGATCGTGTTCTGGAAATTGCCGGTGCCTATGGAGCAAATGACAGTTGGGATGAGAATAAAGAGAAAGATGTTGTGGTGGGTGTGTATCGTCTGACCATGAAGAGTAACAGCGATAACTTCCGTCAGAGTTCTATCCAGGGTGTTATGAAGCGCATCAAGGCCAAGGGTGCAACGGTCATCATTTATGAGCCTACTTTGAAGGATGGAGATACTTTCTTTGGTTCTGTCGTTGTGAATGATCTGGATCACTTTAAGGAAATGAGCAACGCGATTATTGCAAACCGTTATGACAAGTGTCTGGATGATGTGAAGGATAAGGTTTATACGAGAGATATTTTTCAGAGAGATTAACAATAAATGAGGGGATTAAAATGAAAGTAGTTATTCTTGCAGGCGGTTTCGGAACTCGCATTTCTGAAGAGTCTGCATTTAGACCAAAGCCCATGATTGAAATTGGCAGTATGCCAATTTTGTGGCACATCATGAAAATATATGCCGCCTATGGCTATAACGAATTTATCATCTGCGCAGGCTACAAGCAGCATGTAATTAAAGAATGGTTTGCGGATTATTTCCTGCATACATCGGATATCACTTTTGATTATACAAACGGAAACAACGAGATGATCGTTCACAACAAACACACTGAGCCCTGGAAGGTCACGGTGGTGGATACCGGCCTGAATACCCAGACCGGTGGACGGGTGAAGCGTATTCGGGAATATATCGGTGATAAGCCCTTTATGCTTACCTACGGAGATGCAGTAGGAGATGTGAATATTAAAGAACTGGTAGAGTTCCATAATGCACACGGGAAAATTGGTACGATGTCCATGTACAATTTCGGACAGAACAAGGGCGTCGTAGAAGCTGGAGCAAACGGTGTAATTGATGCATTTCGGGAGAAATCCGATATTGATGGAGATCTTATTAATATTGGTTTTATGGTATTCCAACCGGAACTATTTGATCTTATTGAGGGCGATGCTACTGTATTTGAAAAAGGTCCGCTGGCCAAATTGGTCGAGCAGAAGGAATTAGTAGGATATATCCACAAGGGATTCTGGCAGTGTATGGATACTTTGCGGGAGAAACAGAAGTTGGAAGAGCTATGGGAAACTGGTAATGCACCTTGGAAAGTGTGGGAGAAATAATGGATAAGTTTGACTTGAGTTTCTATAAAGGGAAAAGGGTGTTTATCACCGGACACACCGGTTTCAAAGGTTCTTGGTTGTGCAAAATCCTTACAAATGTCGGAGCAATTGTCACGGGTTATTCATTGAATCCGCCCACTAGTCCTTCTTTGTTTGAAATCGCAGGGATTGAACAGGATGTGAATTCTGTGATTGGGGATATCCGTGATTATAAGGCATTGAAGGTTGCTTTTGATGCGGTACAGCCTGAAATTGTGTTGCATCTGGCAGCTCAGCCCATTGTCCGTGACAGCTACAAAGACCCTGCCTATACATATGAAACGAATGTGATGGGTACGGTAAACATTCTGGAATGTATTCGTAACAGCAGTTGTGTGAAATCCTTCGTGAACGTGACAACGGACAAGGTGTATCTGAATAAGGAATGGGCATGGGGCTACCGGGAAAACGAGGAGTTGGATGGTTTTGACCCATACTCCAACTCCAAGTCTTGTTCGGAGCTGGTGACACATAGTTATAAGAACAGTTTTTTTGCAGACGGTCATGTAGCAATTTCTACTGCTCGCGCTGGCAATGTGATTGGTGGCGGCGACTTTGCCAATGACAGAATTATTCCGGACTGCATCCGAGCAGCTACGAAGCATGAGGATATTGTGGTGCGCAATCCATTCTCTACTCGCCCTTATCAGCACGTTCTGGAGCCACTATATGCATACTTGATGATTGCGGCAATGCAGTATCAGGACATTAAATATGCAGGCTATTATAATGTGGGTCCGGATGATGTGGATTGCTTCCAGACCGGCGCACTGGTGGATTTGTTTGTCAGCAAGTGGGGCGAAGGAATGAAGTGGGTAAACCACTATGACGGTGGTCCCCATGAGGCAAACTTCCTAAAACTGGATTGTTCAAAACTGAAGACAACGTTTGGATGGAAATCTCACTGGAATTTGGATACTGCCATTGAAATGGTAGTGGAGTGGAGCAAGTGTTGGGGCGAAGGCGGAGATATTCGTGCCTGCATGGATAGAGAAATAGATGTGTTTATGAAAGATGGAAAATGATGATGGAAAATGTAATCGTAACTGGAGCAAATGGTTTTATTGGCAAGACGTTGGTAAATGCGCTGCTTGAGAAGGGTTACCATGTGGTGGCACTGGATATTCGGTTTGATGATGTACTGGAGGATGACGAGAGAGTTACTTGTGTCAGTGTGATGAATAAGGAAGTTGCTACGCTAGCGGATGAAATTCCTCACCAGGAGTATCGATGCTTCTTCCATTTAGCATGGGCCGGCACCTCTGGCCCCGCTCGGGCAGACTATGCTGTTCAGTTGAATAACGTCAAGCTAGCTTGTGATTACATCAAGCTGTGTGGAGAGATTGGATGCAAACGGGTGGTTTACGCTTCCAGCATCAACGAGATGGAAACCTATGAGTACCTCCAGTCTGACGATATTGAGCCTGCTGGTGGCTACATCTATGGCACAGGTAAGCTGGCAGCTCACCTGATGGGCGAAACGGTAGCCAAGATTAATGGGATAGAGTTCATACCTGTGATTATTACCAACATCTACGGCGTGGGCGAGAAGTCCGCACGGATGATTTACACTTCCATCAACAAGCTGGTACATAAGGAGCACTGCTCTTTCACAGCAGGCTATCAGACCTACGATTTTATCTATATCACAGATGCAATCAACTCCATCATCGCTGTGGCAGAAAAGGGTAAGGCGTTTAATCGCTATTATATCGGTAGTGGAGAACCGAAGCCACTGCGGGAGTTCTTGCTTGAGATGAGGGATATTGTTGACCCGGAGGCAGAGCTTGGCTTGGGAGATATTCCGTTTAAGGGAGTGGACATTTCCTATGACCAGTTCGATTTGAAGAAAGTCGAACTGGATACCGGATATCGGAACGAGGTTCCGTTTGCAGAGGGCATTCGTATGACAGCAGAGTACGTTAGAGGAGAAGCATAATGGTACAGAAATTTGATTTTCAGGAACTAGATTTGAAGGGCGCGTATTTCATCAAGCCCTTCTATGCCACAGACAACCGTGGCGGTTTGATTAAGGACTATAACGTGGATACCTTCAAGGCTAATGGAATTGATCATGACCTCAAAGAGGTGTTCTATACCATTTCTAAGCGTGGCGTGATTCGGGCAACCCACTTTCAACTGGTAAAACAGCAGCCCAAGTTGGTGCGCTGTATTTCCGGTCATGTCTATGATGTCATCGTGGATTTGCGCCCGGATTCCCCGACTTTTGGACAGTGGCGCGGCTTTCACTTGACTGGCGAGAATACCAATATGCTGCTGGTTCCCAAGTTCTTCGGCCACGGCTATCTGGTGATTGAGAACTCCATTGTCAGCTATAAGTGCGCGGAAGTATTCTATGGCGAAGGCGATTCTGGTATCATGTACAATGACTCAGATATCGGCATTGAATGGCCTTTTGAGTTGATTGGAGGGAAAGAAAATTTGATTGTCAGTGAGAAGGATTTGAATTTGATGAGTTTTCAAGAATATATGAGAAGAACAAAATAAACTGTAAGGGGGGCGAATGTTATGGATATTAAAATACTGGTTTCGACACACAAACCATATATTATGCCCAAAGATGTCTCTCTATATTTGCCCATCCAAGTTGGTTATGATGAAGTATCGGAACATTTTGGTTATCAAGGCGATAATATAGGAGATAATATTTCATATAAACATAGATACTATTCTGATTTAAGTGCAGTCTATTGGGGATGGAAAAATCTTAACGTAGAGTATATGGGTTCATGTCATTACAGAAGATACTTTGTTAGTAAAAAACCGAAGTATAATGATGACAAATTCTTTAGATACATACTTAATAGGAAAGAGCTAGAAAAGCTATTGACAAAATGTCCAGTTATTGTTGCAAAGAAAAGACACTATTATATTGAGACAATTGAAGAACATTTTAAGCATACGCATGAATCTAGTGATTTCGATTTATTGAGGACCGTTATTGCAGAAATATCACCAGAGTACTTAAAAGCCTTTGAGAATGTAGCAAAGAGTACGTCTGCACATCTATTCAATACGTTTATTATGCGAAAAGACTATGTGAATAGTTTTTGCTCGTTCATGTTTCCAATCTTATTTGAGGTAGAGAAGCGAGTGGATTTTTCAGGCCGAACTGAATTTGAGTCAAGAACATGTGGATATTTGGCGGAATTTTTGCTTGACACATGGATTATCAAAAATAAGATTGATTATCAAGAAGTTGAACTTCGGGTATTAGACGGAGAGAATAAATTTAGAAAAGCGGTTGCAATGATTCGGTCAAAAATGCTGGGAGAAAAATATGATAAAAGTTTCTAATAACAAAAATGAAGAAATGCCGAAGATTGCTTTCGTTTTTGCAGATTTAGCCTATGGTGGCAGTAATTTGCAGACAGTAAAAATCATTCAACACTCTGGCGCGGTAAATAATTGCATTGTAATTACGTTGGTGGATGTGGAAAATGATACAGATATAGAGGATAAACTGATTGAAATGGGAATCAGGCCGATTCATCTACATTTTGAGAAGCGTAAACTGTTTTCTGAGCTTGCAAGGTTGAGACATACGGTCGTGAAGAATCAGTGCCAAATTGTCAATAGTAACGGTTTGCGCTCGGATATGGCATGTCATTATGCATTTCAAGGAACTGATATTTCTCATATTATTACGCTGCACAATTATCTGCGGGAGGATGCTTTTCTCAGAATGAATCGCTCAAAGGCTATGCTGGCTACAATAATGCAGACACATGTGTTGCGTAGGAGCAAACATGTGATTGCTTGTTCTAAGACACTCCAGAGACAGACAGAGGCAGATATAAAAGGGTTGAAAGTTACCGCGATTCAGAATGGTGTAGATCCCGAGGAGTATCCGATTATGGATAAAGAAGTACTGCGTAAGCAGTACTGTTATCCAGAGGATGCTCTGATTTTTATAAGTACAGGAAGTATGACCCTTAGAAAGAGAATTCCAGAGACAGTAGATGCTTTTATCCGCGCAGATTTGTCGAATGCCAAACTGCTGATGGTTGGAAATGGTCCATATCTCGAGGAATATAAAGAACGATATGCGCAAAAAAAAGCAGTAATATTCCTTGGAAGAAGAAGCGATATCAAGGAACTGCTGAACATCTCAGATGTCTTTGTGTCGTCAAGTGAAAGTGAGGGACTACCTCTGGCGGTTTTGGAGGCGGTTTCAACGCACAATTATCTGTGCATGTCAGATATCCCACAACATAAAGAAGTATTGGATGAACTCGAAGATGTTGGTGAATTGTATCATATGGGCAAAGTTGACGAGTTGTCAGAGCTATTAAAAAGAGCTAGTAATAAAGTGAAAGATTTCCCACAGACTTCTTTGAAAAATACATCATTGGATATACGTATTATGGGAGAAAAATACAGAGATTACTATTGTTCAGTAGGAAATATATCAAAGAAAATAAAGCATACATGAACTGATTAGGGTGTGTTTTATCATTAAACAAAGGAGCGATGTACAAAGGATTTTGTCGTGCTACTTTATTAAGTTCCAGTGCATGAGAATGGGTTAATAAAACATATCATCATAGTTGGTTTAAACATAAGACAACCACAGATTATTGGTATGGGTTTTATGCTTGATATTCAAAGTAAATATATAAAGAGGAAGACCAATATGAAAAAAATATTATTTGTGCTATCACAATTATCTACAGGCGGAGCAGAAAGGGTCATCTCTATTCTTGCTAATAATTTTGATATTCGTGGTTATGAGGTGCATTTAATAACCTATGTTGATGTGCCCAATGCATATACATTGAATAAAGAAATTTTGTGGACTAAATTCCCTTCCATTTCAGGCAACCGTATTAAGCAGCATCTGACACGAATGCGGCTAATTCGTAAGTATATTCGGGATAACAAAATTGATACATATATTACTTTTGAACACTATTACGGGTGGACTTGTGCATTTAAAAATCATGTAAGATACATCACATCCATGAGAAATGATCCGTTACATGATAAATTGTCTATAATGGAAAGATTTCTTCGAAAATTGAATTTTGTTTATGCAAGTGCGGTAGTCTTTCAAACTTCTGAGATTATGGATTATTTTTCTAATAGTGTACAGAAACATGGATATATTATAAAAAATCCGTTGCCAAATAATATTCCGGAATATAACAGCCATAAGGAAAAGAGAATAGTTGCTGTATCACGCTTAGAGCCTCAGAAGAATCTATTCATGTTGCTCAAAGCATTCCAAACAGTTAGTAAGATAAATCCTGATTATAAACTAGAAATCTATGGAGAAGGGTCTGAAAGAAAAGCTGTTGAGCAAACAATTCAAAGATTGGGACTGTCAAATAATGTAGTCTTAAAAGGTTTTCAAAAAAAAGTAAATGAGAAAATTGTAAATGCTTATATGTATGTATGTACATCAGATTATGAAGGCCTTTCTAATGCCTTGCTTGAGAGTATGGCAATGGGATTGGCAGTAGTATCAACAGATTCGGCAGGTGGCGGAGCTAGAGAAGTCATTAAAGATGGAGTGAATGGTGTATTAGTCCCTGTCGGGGATGATGAGTTCCTGTCTAAGAAGATGGTGTGGTTGATTGAAAATGAAGAAATAGCAATACGAATGGGAAGAGAAGCATTAAAAATTCGTGAGGAATTATCAGAGAACTCTGTATGTAATGAGTGGGAAAAAATAATGAATGGGGGGAAAAAATATGAAAAAGAAGATTAGAATGTATTTTATTCATAAAAACATACATTCGTTGGATGCAGCTCTAGAATATATGAATCTTGATCGAAATGAATATGAGTATGTCTGGACAGAAGAAAATCCGGATTATTTATTTGTGAGTGAACATATTTATCTCAAAAGAAAAATAAAGAGACAATTTGAAAAATTGGTAGGAAAGAATACAATTATAATTTATTATGCAGGCGAATGTATTGCACCAGATTTAAATCTTTTTGATTATGCTGTTGTATTCGACCGAAACCTAAGAGACGGAGATAGAATTACTAGATTGCCTGCAATGTATTTTCATAAAGCTTCTGTTTTTGAAAAAGAAAATCCAGTAAAAACTATTGATGAGGCTCAGAAACTATATGATGAAAAAAAAGAGTTTTGTAATTTCCTTTATTCTAACAGCAAAGCGCATCCGATGAGAGATCAGCTTTTTTATGCATTATCAAAGTATAAATGGGTTGATTCTCTAGGTGGGCATCTGCGGAATGTAACAGATATTGCGAGCAAACTTGGAACTTATGACTGGGCAGCAGGTGGAATTGGAATTAAAAGTCATTATCGCTTTTCTATTGCTTCAGAAAATGCAAAGTATGAGGGATATGTAACTGAAAAACTTTTGACCAGCTTACAAGCTCATACGGTGCCGATTTATTGGGGAGATCCCGGCGTAAAGGAAGAATTTAATGAAAAGGCCTTTATATACGTAAATGACTGTGCAAACCTAGAAGAAGTAATAAAAAAAGTGCAATATGTTGAAGAAAACCGCGATATATGGTGCAAAATGATAATGGAACCGTGGCAAACAGATGAACAGATAAAAAAACAGGAAAAACAAATGGATGAGTATCATGCATTTATTGAAAATATCTTTGATCAAAATATAGAGGATGCGAGTAGAAAGCCACAGGGGACATATCCAGAGGAATACCGTAAGTGGTATAAACAGGGCTTTTTTATGGGAATTAAAGAATTCATCTATCGTGTTGGACGAAAAATGCAGAAGCACAGTTGAAGTGTCAGGAGGATATTAGAGTGAATATATGTTTCAGAATATTTGATAAAGTCGGACGAATGGGGATGCTGGACTGGATGCCTGATAAACAGTATCTATCTATAATGTACAGGGGATTTATGGGTAAGAAACTAAATGTAATTAAACCAGCAACATTTAACGAAAAATTACAATGGCTAAAATTACATGATAGAAAACCAGAATACACAACGATGGTGGATAAGTATGCGGTAAAAAAATATGTAGAACAAATCTTGGGGGGGGAAAAATACATTATTCCTACACTTGGTGTTTGGAATGAATTTGATGATATTGATTTCTCTACACTACCAGATTGCTTTGTGTTGAAATGCACACATGATTCCGGCGGAATAGCAATATGTAAGGATAAAGAACAATTTGATTATAGTGATGCAAGAAACAGAATAATAAGAAGTCTTAAATGCAATTACTATTCGCATGGTAGAGAGTGGCCATATAAAGATGTTCCCCCCAAAGTTATCGCGGAAGAGTATCTTGGCGATAGTCTTAATGATTATAAATTTTTCTGCTTTAACGGTAAAGTCAAGTGTTTTAAAATCGATTTTGATAGATTTACAAATCATCATGCAAACTATTATGATTGCAATGGAGATATACTTCCGTTCGGAGAAGCAGAGTATATTCCGATACCTGAAAAAAAGATTGAGATGCCAAAAAAACTAGGATTAATGATAGAATTAGCTGAAAAACTAGCTAGTCAATTATTGTTTTTAAGAGTTGATTTTTATGAGGTGAATGGGAAAGTTTATTTTGGTGAACTCACATTTTATCCGGCATCAGGGATGGGAAGATTTGTTCCTGAAAGTTGGGATATAGAACTGGGGAAATGGCTTAAGCTACCGATTGAGTGAAAATAATGTAGTTGCTATAGAACTTTCTACATATAATTGTGTCGCTAAGGTTAAAAGAAGGGAAAGCGTCAAGATGATTATTTGTAGATTACTGGAGCAATTAGAAAAACATCTCGATCCGGAAAAATATGCAAAAAAAATAGGTGTTAAAATAGGTGAAAATTGTCGGATTGGAATGCCAAACTGGGGAAGTGAACCTTATCTAATTTCTATTGGAAACCACGTGACAATATCATGTGATGTGATTTTTCTTACGCATGATGGAGCAACATGGTGCTTTAGAGAAAGAGAAGAATATAAAGGAGACCAGCTATGAAAAGTCAAGTATAAATTAGGTGGAAATTTCAATTCCGTG
>OGRT01000326.1_pt1 | contig 56293 bp, 42 predicted proteins | sample 1553581 | NCBI WGS metagenome assembly OGRT01 (sample SAMEA2580113, study PRJEB22360) | human gut metagenome | biome: human gut; feature: human-associated habitat; material: faeces | place: Denmark | collected 2008/2010
GCCGCAATTCTCGGGTTTTCTGTGAACTTTGTTCACAAAAAACACCTCGCGGAACGTTCCCAGTGAACAGTAACTGTAACTATTCGGTAGTTACTGAATAGTTGCAAATCTGTTTTATGAAAGGTATGTAAATGAGTAAAATACTGATCATAGGCGGCGGTGCTGCCGGAATGATGGCCGGTGTTTATCTGGCAAGGGCAGGACATGAGGTCCACATCCTGGAGAAAAACGAGAAACTTGGAAAGAAAGTGTATATTACAGGAAAAGGCAGATGCAATGTTACAAATAACTGTGACACGGAAGAACTGTTCCGGGCAGTTATGTCTAACCCGAAATTCCTGTACAGTGCTTTCTATTCTTTCACGCCCCAGGATGTAATGGAATTCTTTGAAGAAGCGGGAGTTCCACTGAAGACAGAGAGAGGCAACCGGGTTTTCCCTGTGTCTGACCATTCTTCAGATATTATCCGCGGTCTGGAACGGGAACTTAAGAAAGCTGGTGCCCATATCCATCTTCGCACAGAGGTGAAAACGGTGAAGGTCAGTCCCTATGAGGAACCGGACGTGGATGAGAAAAAGGCACATCACAGCCGGGTAACAGGTGTAGAACTGGCAGATGGAAGTTTTATGGAGGGCGATCATGTTCTGGTTGCCACTGGAGGGCTTTCCTATCAGTCAACAGGCTCTACAGGTGATGGCTATCGCTTTGCAGAGGAAACCGGCCATAAAGTAAAGGAGCTTTCTCCGTCACTGGTTCCTCTTAAGACAAAAGAGGATTATATCCCAAGACTTCAGGGACTTTCCTTAAAAAACACCGAACTTACGATTAAGTCAGGCAAAAAGGTGCTCTTCCGGGATTTTGGTGAGATGATGTTCACCCACTTTGGCGTGACAGGCCCCATGATTTTATCTGCAAGCGCACATATTGGCAAACAACTGCAGAAATCCGGAGAATTGAATGCTTATCTGGATCTGAAGCCTGCCCTTACCATGGAACAGCTGGATGCCAGGATTCTGCGGGAATTTGAGGCAGGACAGAATAAACAGTTTAAGAATGTGATCGGCGTACTTTTTCCATCATCCCTTACACCTGTCATGCTGGAACTGGGTGGTATTTCTCCGGAAAAAAAGATACACGATATTTCCAGGGAAGAAAGAATTCACTTTGAAGAACTGGTGAAAGCTTTCCCATTTACCATCAATGGAATGGGAGAATATAAAGAAGCAGTTATTACAAGAGGCGGTGTTTCTGTGAAGGACATTCAGCCGGGAACTATGGAATCCCGAAAGGTAAAAAATCTCTATTTTATTGGAGAAGTGCTTGACCTGGATGCGGTAACCGGTGGCTATAATCTTCAGATTGCCTGGTCAACTGCGTATCTGGCAGCCATGGCATTGAAAAATGGATGAAAATCTGTTATAAATGTAAGAAGTGAAAAAACTGCGATTTAAGAGGAGGTAACAGAGAAAATGGGATGTAACATTGCCATTGACGGGCCGGCAGGAGCAGGCAAAAGCACAATTGCAAAGAGAGTGGCAAAGGAGCTGTCTTTTATCTATGTAGATACAGGCGCTATGTACCGCGCCGTAGCACTTTATCTGCTGAGAAATGAAATTGACGGAACAGATGCGGAAGCAGTTGCAGATAACTGTCAGAGCGCTGAGGTTTCCATTCGATATGAAAATGGAGAGCAGGTTGTAATTCTTAACGGTGAGAATGTAAATCAGTATATCCGTACGGAAGAGGTTGGAAACATGGCATCCAAAACATCTGCAAACCCGGCGGTAAGGGCACATCTTCTCAATCTTCAGAGAAATCTGGCAGCAAAGAATGATGTTGTAATGGATGGCAGGGATATTGGAACTGTAATTCTTCCGGACGCACAGGTGAAGATTTATCTTACTGCCAGCGTGGAGACCAGAGCTAAGAGGCGTTATGATGAATATCTTGCCAAGGGCGAGGGTGCTGATCTTGAAGAAATCAAGAAAGACATTGAAAACCGGGATCATCAGGATATGACAAGAGAGATTTCCCCGCTCCGGCAGGCTGAAGATGCCGTGCTTGTAGATTCTTCTTTCATGAATATTGACGAAGTTGTAGCTGCAATTCTCGGAATCTACAAAGATAAGGTGGAATAACCATGGAAGTGAAGGTTGCGAAAACAGCAGGCTTTTGTTTTGGCGTACAGCGTGCTGTAGACAAGGTTTACGAGCTAATCGGCAGTTGTCCTGACAGGCTTTTTACCCTGGGTCCAATTATTCATAATGAAGAAGTAGTGAATGATCTGGAAAAGAAGGGGGTCAGAGTGGCATCTGAGGATGATCTGAGAACACTTCCTGAGGGCAGCACGGTTGTGATCCGTTCACATGGTGTGGGAAAAGAGGTTTATGACCATCTGGAAGAATACGGACTTTCCTATGTGGATGTAACCTGTCCCTTTGTTCTGAAAATTCACCGGATCGTAGAGAAAGAGAGCAGGGCAGGCGCCCATATTGTGATCATAGGAGACCCGGATCATCCGGAAGTGGTAGGAATCTGCGGCTGGTGCATGGGACCTTACACGGTAATTCGGACTGAGCAGGATGCACTGGATTTTGTGTTTCCGGCTGACAAAAGCATATGTATTGTGTCTCAGACAACATTTAATTATAATAAATTTAAAGATTTAGTTGAAATTCTTTCAAAAAAGAGGTATGATAATACTGTTTTAAATATTCTTAATATTTTAAACACTATTTGTAATGCTACCGAAGAACGGCAGAGAGAAGCAAAGAGCATAGCCGGAGAGGTAGACACTATGTTAGTCGTAGGAGGCCGACATAGTTCCAATACTCAAAAGCTGTTTGAAATATGTAAAAAGGAATGTGAAAATACTTACTATATACAAACACCTGTAGACTTGGATTCAGATATGTTCCAATGCAGTAGTTATGTAGGTATTACAGCAGGGGCTTCAACCCCAAAGAAAATTATTGAGGAGGTTCAAGAACATGTCAGAATTAAGTTTTGAACAGATGCTGGAAGATTCCGTAAAAACAATCAGAAATGGAGAAATCGTACAGGGAAAGGTCATCGATGTGAAAGAAGATGAAATTATCCTGAATATTGGCTATAAAGCTGATGGTATTATCACCAAGAGTGAATATAGCAATGATCCTTCCGTAGTACTCACAGACGCTGTACATGTAGGTGACTCCATGGAAGCCAAAGTGCTTAAGGTAAACGATGGCGAAGGCCAGGTTATCTTAACCTACAAGAGACTTGCTGCAGAGAAAGGCAATAAACGCCTTGAGGAAGCATTCGAGAATCAGGAAGTATTAAAAGCTCCTGTAACTCAGGTACTTGACGGTGGATTGTGTGTTAACGTTGAGGAGACACGTGTATTCATTCCTGCAAGCCTTGTTTCCGACACATATGAGAAAGATCTCAGCAAATATGCTGATCAGGAGATTGAGTTCGTTATCACAGAGTTCAATCCAAGAAGACGTCGCATCATTGGTAACCGCAAACAGCTTCTTGTTGCTGAGAAAGCTAAGAAACAGCAGGAGCTTATGGAGCGTATCCATGTTGGCGATACAGTAGAGGGTGTTGTTAAGAACGTTACAGATTTTGGTGCATTCATCGATCTGGGCGGCGCTGACGGACTGCTTCACATCTCTGAGATGTCCTGGGGCAGAGTAGAGAACCCGAAGAAAGTATTCACAGTTGGTGAGACTGTAAAGGTTATGATCAAAGATATCAAGGGCGAGAAGATTGCTCTTACAATGAAATTCCCAGAGGAGAATCCATGGCTTACAGCTGCTGAGGATTTCGCTGTTGGAAACGTAGTAACTGGTAAAGTTGCACGTATGACAGACTTCGGTGCATTTGTTGAGCTTGCACCTGGCGTAGATGCACTTCTTCATGTATCTCAGATTTCCAGAGAGCACGTTGCAAAACCATCTGATGTGCTTACAATCGGACAGGAAATCCAGGCAAAAGTTGTTGATTTCAATGGCGAAGACAAGAAGATCAGCCTTAGCATGAAAGCTCTTGAGGCTCCGGCTGAGGAAGAGTCTGTAGAGGAATAATTTAACCAAGAGGGAAGTGTTGTGCATTTCTCTTGTCCCATGTAACTAACCGCCATTCACAGGATTTGTGAATGGCGGTTAGTTTTGATATCATGAATATGATGTTGATAAAAAGACATTGTCTGTTAGAGCGTGTCTGGAAAAGGCTTTCTGCAAGATGTGCGTCACAATTTGCGGGAGATTTTGTCCGGATGAAGGCGCCGTAGCGAGCTACGACAACCGAATTCGGGTGAATCTCCCGCAAGTGGGGTGTTCAGATTGTGGGAATGATTTTTCAGATACGCTCTGGGGATGATGTCTTTTTTACGTGAGATTTTATATGCTTTGGAAGTTAGAGTATGTTTGAAAAAGGTTTTGGGAATTTTGAAATATAGGTTGAAAGTTTATTTTAATTTCCAAAATAAATATTCCAGGGTATGTATTAAATATTGCTTTTGCTTTTCTTCATTTTCCAGAAATTCCTCTGTGCATGGAAACCAGGTATAACAGGTCTCTCTTGTAGCAGATTTTTTCAGTCCTTTTTCCATAAATTTGCTAATAGATTTAGGGACTGCCATGTCCTCTCCGGGCAGATAATCATAACTTTTGTAATCACTGTAATATTGGCGGATACGGCCATTTAAAGGCTTTACAAGGAGGCTTACCAGGTTGTCCTGACCTGTAATATAGAATTCTTCTGTGCCGTTAGAAAAGGAAGCGGGCAGGCTGTAATGGGGGTTTATCTGCAAAATCAGATTGTCCCCGTCAAAATCAGTTCCGCGAACAGTAAATGCACCATCCCTGAGCGCAAGATACCCCATCATCTTAAACACATCTCCAAGTCCGAGAAGATCTTCCATATTGTGTCCCATAACCGTATCCAGGTCTGTCTGCTCCTGGTGTGCCATATATTTTTTATAGATTTTAATGCATTCCCCGCCATTACAGTAAATGCGCTTCTGTTCTCCTAGAAAGGCTTCCATCTGTTCCTGCTTTAACCCTGGGAGCTTTAAAAATCCCTTCAGAGGGCGAAGCACTTTATACAGGTCAAAAGAAGAAATCCCCTCAAAAGGATCTGGTAGCTCATAGAATTTATAACGAGCCTGAAGGTAAGGCTGGTCAAAAGAATCTCCATTGTATTGGATGGTACAGCTGAAATTTTTTATAAATTCTGAAAAAAACTCCAATAATGCTTTTTCTTCCCGGAAATCGGGTGCAAGCCACTGATATAGCTGCCAGGAACCAGATTCATAGCAAACTGCACCAATTAAATATAAAAAAGATGAATTTCGTCCCAATCCAGTGGTTTCAATATCATAAAATAATGGTGAAAAATTGACATCCTCAGCAGCATTTCCAGATAAATTTTTAACAGTCTCAAAGTCCGGAAAACCTTGCAAAATCGGCATTTTTTTAACAATCAGCATGTTTATACTCCTTTCATGGATTGTATTTAATTATACACAATTTTTTTATTTTTAGGTAGTGAATTTTTTCATAAAATGCGGTATAGTAGAATGTATAGAATAGTCAGAATATATAAAGAAAAGGAGAAACCTATGTGGGATTTAGCAATTAATGGAGTGGATTTCTATCACATTGCCAATTGGTTTTACATATACAGTTTTCTTGGCTGGCTTTGGGAAACCTGCTACGTGTCTGTGCGAAAGGGCAAATTGATAAACAGAGGATTTATAAATGGTCCCCTGTGTACCATATATGGCTGTGGAGCTCTTGCTGTATACTTGATTCTTCTTCCCATCAGTGATAATCTGCTTCTTTTATTTGTGGGTGGAGTTGTAGTCGCCACTGCACTGGAATATGTGACAGCAGTGTTGATGGAGAACATTTTCCATACCTCCTGGTGGGATTACAGTGATAACAAGTTTAATTTCCAGGGACGTATTTGTCTTGGATGTTCCCTTGGATGGGGATTGTTTACCGTAGGACTTTTCAGAGTGCTTCATCCGGTAGTTGAAGAATTTACAGAATTATATACTAGAAGAACCGGGGAGATTGCAGTTTGTGTGATCACGGTAGTTTACATTGTGGATTTCGCTTTTTCCGCAGCAGCAGCTTTCCATCTGCACGAGCGTATTCCTGCATGGGAGCAGGCACTGGATCAGATGCGTGTGGAGCTTCTTATACAGGCCCGTGAGAAAATGGAGAACCTGGAGGACCGCAGCGGGCTTTCCAGGGAGAAACTTAAGAAGCAGCTGGAAGGTCAGAAGGGACGGTTTGATGATATTGCTCTGATCAAAGAACTGGAAGAGAAGAGAAGCGGTATGATGGCAGATATTTCCGAAGAGCTTCAGAAACGTAAAGAGGCAATGGCTGGAAAAGTCAGCCGTAATATGCAGCGTTTCGTAAAGGCATATCCGGAACTGAATCGTGGTTATAAGATACACAGGAAGAAGAAAGACAGCCATAAGAGTAATTAGACAAACGGTAAAATTAAGATATGAAACAGACAAAAAATCAGATTGCTGCGGACAAAAGAGTCAGTAATCAATAAAATAAAGGCGGTGAATATTAGTGCGATTAACTTTTAAAGGAGGCGTACACCCCTTCGAGGGGAAAGAAATGTCAAAGGACTGTCCGGTGGAAAAATATCTTCCCAAGTCTGACCTGGCATACCCATTGTCCCAGCACATTGGTGCTCCGGCGAAGCCTGTGGTTGCAAAGGGTGACCATGTGCTTGCCGGACAGATGATCGCAGAAGCAGGCGGATTTGTATCTGCTCCTGTTCATGCTTCTGTATCCGGTACAGTGAAATGTATTGAGAAACGTCTGACAGCTACCGGAAGTATGGTAGATTCCATTATTGTGGAGAATGACGGATTGTATGAAGAGGTGGAATTCCACCCGGTTGATCCGGCTTCGCTTACCCGTGAGGAGATTATTGGAAGGATTCGCGATGGCGGTGTAGTAGGTCTTGGAGGTGCAGGCTTCCCCACGCATGTGAAGCTTTCCCCAAAGGAACCTGACAAGATTGAATACATACTGGTAAACGGTGCAGAATGTGAGCCCTATCTTACAAGTGATTACAGGCGCATGATGGATCAGCCGGAGAAGGTTGTGGAAGGCCTGAAAATCGTAGTCGGACTTTTTCCAAATGCAAAGGGTTGTATCTGCATTGAGGACAACAAGCCGGATTGTATTGCCAGGATGAAAGAACTGGCTGCCGGAGTCCCGAATATCGAAGTAAAAGAACTGATGACCAAATACCCCCAGGGTGGTGAGCGTACCTTGATCTATGCAGTGACAGGAAGAGAAATCAACTCCTCCATGCTTCCAGCAGATGCCGGATGTATTGTAGATAATGTTGAAACAATATGCAGTATTTATGATGCAGTGGCACTTGGAAGACCAATCATGAAGCGGATTTTCACAGTAACCGGTAAGGGCATCAACCGTCCGGCACATTTTGAAGTCTGTACAGGAACGGATATGGCCGAACTGATCGATGCAGCCGGCGGTCTGAAGGAGCATGCCGGCAAGGTGATTTCCGGCGGTCCTATGATGGGATTTGCCCTGTATGATCTTCATGTACCCTGTGTAAAGACTTCTTCTTCCCTTCTGTGTATGCAGAGCGACCCGGTATCCGATGCGAAAGAGGAAGAGACTGCCTGCATTAACTGTGGACGCTGTGTAAGTGTCTGTCCGGGACATGTAATTCCGGCAAGGCTTGCGACCTTTGCCCAGCGCGGCGATATGGAGAGCTTCCAGAAGTTCGATGGAATGGAATGCTGTGAATGCGGCTGCTGCAGTTACATCTGTCCGGCAAAACGTCCGCTGACCCAGAGCATTAAATCCATGCGTAAAATGGTTCTGGCAAGCAGGAAGAAGAAATAATAAGGGGGAAGAAACGAATGGAACAAATGTTTAATGTATCATCTAATCCCCATGTCCGGGCAAGGATGACCACTGCGAAAATCATGCAGCTGGTTGCCATAGCACTTTTGCCTGCTGCCCTTATGGGAATTTATAATCATGGATTAAAGGCTCTTGCCGTTCTGGTGGTATCCACCGGTTCAGCAGTGCTTGCAGAGTGGTTATATGATCATTTTATGCACAAAAAGAACACGGTGAAGGATTTCAGTGCAGTGGTAACAGGACTTCTTATCGGTCTGAATATGCCGGCAGGAATTCCGCTCTGGATCCCGGTACTTGGCAGTGTTTTTGCAATTATTGTGGTAAAACAGCTTTTTGGTGGTCTTGGACAGAACTTTATGAACCCGGCCCTGGCAGCCCGCTGTTTCCTTATGATTTCCTTTGCTGGCAAGATGACAGATTTTTCTGTATCAGACAGCTTTAAAGGTGCTGTTGACGGTGTGACAGGAGCCACTCCTCTGGCAGCTCTTCGTGACCATGGCTTTGTGGCAGGCTCCTCCGTTCCGGTTAAGAATCTGATTTTTGGTAATATCCAGGGAACCATCGGAGAGACATCTGTAATTGCCATCCTGATCGGCGCAGCAATCCTGCTTTGCTACAAAGTGATCAGCGCCAGAATTCCGCTGACCTATATCGGTAGCTTTGCAGCATTTGTGATCATCTACATGCTCGCTTCCGGCAAAGGCTTTGATGTAAATTATCTGCTCACCCATCTTTGTGGCGGTGGCCTTATGCTTGGTGCATGGTTTATGGCAACAGATTATGTTACAAGCCCCATTACACCAAAGGGACAATATGTATATGGTGTCTGTCTTGGTGTTCTTACCGGAATTTTCCGTATTTTCGGAGCTTCCGCAGAGGGCGTTTCCTATGCGATTATTTTCTGCAACCTTCTGGTACCTCAGATTGAGCGGTTCACCCGCCCGGTTGCTTTTGGAAAAGGAGGCGCAAAGAAATGAAAAATAAGATCGTAAAAGATACTCTTGCGCTGACCGTGATCACACTGGTTTCCGGACTGCTTCTCGGTCTTGTCAACGATATTACAGCAGGTCCGATTGCTAGCCAGCAGGCGAAAGAGAAGGAAGAGGCATATAAGGCTGTATTTGCTGATGCAGCCAGCTTTGAGACTGTTACAAGCGGTGAGGATACGGATCTGGAAAACTATCTGGATGAAAACGGTTACAAGGCCCAGAATATTGATGAAGTCATGCTTGCAAAGGATGACCAGGGAAATGAACTTGGCTATGCCTTTACCGTAACAACCGCAGAAGGTTATGGTGGGGACATCCAGTTCGCTATGGGCGTTCAGGATGATGGAACTCTGAACGGAATTTCCATTTTGTCCATCAGTGAGACCGCCGGTCTTGGTATGCGTGCAACTACAGATGATTTTAAAAATCAGTTCAGGGATAAGAACGTAGAGAAATTTACCTACACGAAAACTGGTGCCACCTCTGATGATGAGATCGATGCTTTAAGTGGTGCGACAATTACTACAAATGCCATGACAAATGGCGTCAATGCAGGACTTGCCGCATTCCGTTACGAGAAGGGGGGCAGCCAGAAATGAAAAAGAATACACCATCTGAACGACTGATAAATGGTATTATCAAAGAAAATCCTACTTTTGTGCTGATGCTTGGTATGTGTCCAACACTGGCCATCACCACATCTGCAATCAATGGTATCGGAATGGGACTTACCACAACGGTAATTCTGGCAGCATCCAACCTGATGATCTCCCTGCTCCGTAATTTTATTCCGGACAGTGTGCGTATGCCTGCTTACATTGTTGTTGTAGCATCCTTTGTAACAATTGTGCAGATGCTTCTTCAGGGCTTTATCCCGTTTTTGTATTCTTCCCTTGGAATTTACATTCCACTGATCGTTGTAAACTGTATTATCCTGGGAAGAGCAGAGGCTTATGCATCCAAGAACAAACCAATTCCCTCACTTTTTGATGGTATTGGAATGGGACTTGGATTTACTTTAAGTATTACCTGCATCGGTGCGGTACGTGAGCTGATCGGTGCCGGCAGTATTTTCGGAAAGCAGATCCTTCCTCTTGCAGACGCTGCTGCAGGAAAAATGGGCTATGAGCCGGTAACCATCTTTATTCTTGCACCTGGTGCATTTTTTGTCCTTGCGTTTTTATCTGCGCTCCAGAACAAATTTAAGATTGGTGCTGCAAAACGTGGCATTGATCCAAGCAATCCGGATTGCAAGGGTGGATGCGCTTCCTGCGGAAATTCCATGTGTTCAGGAAAAAGGGGGTAGGAGAAGATGAAAGAATTATTACTGATCATTGTAAGCTCTGCGCTGGTAAATAACGTAGTCCTTAGCCAGTTTATGGGACTTTGCCCTTTCCTTGGAGTCTCCAAGACTACTGACACGGCAGCTGGTATGGGCGGTGCGGTTATTTTCGTAATCACCTTGTCCTCCTTTGTAACAAGTGTGATCTACAAGCTGATCCTTCAGCCTCTGGATCTGACATACCTTCAGACTATCGTGTTCATTCTGATCATCGCGGCTCTGGTACAGTTTGTAGAAATGTTCCTGAAGAAAAGTATGCCTTCTCTTTACAAAGCACTTGGTGTGTATCTCCCTCTGATCACCACAAACTGCGCAGTTCTTGGTGTGGCTCTTACAAACGTGCAGAAGGATTACAATATTCTGGAGGGCACTGTAAACGGTTTCGCAACAGCATTTGGTTTCTCCATTTCTATTGTACTGATGGCAGGAATCCGTGAGAAAATTGCCTACAATGATATTCCGGAATCATTCCAGGGATTTCCAACCGTTCTTCTGACAGCTGGATTGATGGCGATTGCGTTCTTCGGATTTTCAGGATTAATTTAAGGAGGCGTCGGGATGAATATTAGTGCGATTATAGCAGCAACAATTCTGGTTGCAGCAGTAGGCCTCTTCATCGGTGTTTTTCTTGGAGCAGCCGGAAAAAAATTTGCTGTTGAAATTGATGAGAAGGAAGTTGCCATAAGAGAAGCTCTTCCTGGAAATAACTGCGGTGGCTGCGGATATCCGGGCTGTGATGGTCTGGCAGCAGCAATTGCCAAAGGCGAAGCCCCTGTAAACCGTTGCCCGGTAGGCGGCGAACCGGTTGGAAAAATAATTGCCGGTATTATGGGACAGGCGGCAGTTGAGACTGCCCGTCAGGTAGCTCATGTAAAATGCTCCGGAACCTGTGAAAAAGCGAAAGAAGAGTATGTTTACACTGGCGTGGAAGACTGCGAGATGCTTCCTTTCGTGCCAAATGGCGGTGCAAAGTCCTGTACATATGGCTGTTGTGGCTTTGGAAGCTGCGTGAAGGTCTGTCCATTTGATGCCATTCATATTGTAGATGGCATTGCAGTAGTAGATAAAGAAGCTTGTAAAGCCTGTGGAAAATGTGTTGCCAAATGTCCGAGACATCTGATCGAGCTGATTCCGTACGACCAGAAAGTGGCTGTGGACTGCAGTTCTCATGACAAGGGCAAACAGGTAATGGCTGCCTGTGAGATTGGCTGTATCGGCTGTAAGAAGTGCGAAAAGACCTGTCCAAACAGTGCAATTACCGTGGAAGATTTCTGTGCACATATTGATTATGAGAAGTGTACAGGATGCGGAGCCTGTAAGGAGGCCTGTCCGAGAGGGGTTATCCGGGAGGCATAAAATAAAAATGAAAAGCCTGTATTTTCAGACTGTTGGCATAGAATGTAAATTATATGAGAACCAGCAGCTGGAATACAGGCTTTATTCTTGGGGTCAGAGCGTGTTTGAAAAATTATTCCCACAATCTGCACGCCCCACCCCGCGGTATATTTTGCCCGAATTCAGTTGTCGTAGCCCGTTACGGCGCCTTTATTGTGACATACATCTTGCAGAAAACCTTTTTCAAACACGCTCTATTGTGCTATGATATTCTAATCGGGTTTTCCCGGAACGTTTTTATATTTCAATAAACAAAAGAGGAGACATGCATATGATCTGGAAATTACTATGGCTGTTTCTCATCTATTCCTTTGCAGGATGGGTGCTTGAGACAGTTCTTGCATCCCTGAAACAGAAGAAATTCGCAAACAGAGGTATTATCAACGGTCCGTTCTGTCTGATCTATGGATTTGGAGGATTCTTCATTACTGCATTTACAAGAGAACTGACTGGCATCTGGCTGTTTCTTGGCTGTGCCATTGTAGCCTCCCTGCTTGAGTGGATCGCCGGTCATTTAATTGAAATGTGGTACCACGAAAGATGGTGGGATTACCGCAAGATCAAGTGGAATCTGGATGGATATGTCAGCGTACCGACCTCCTGTGTCTGGGGTCTTCTTGGTGTATTTGTGATCAAAATTGGAAACGGGCTTTGCATGTCTTTGTACAGTCTTCTTCCGGGACTTATAAGCAGAATTCTCATACTGGTTCTGATGGGATTTCTGGCAGTGGATGCTATTGCCACACTGACCATCCTTTTTGGGCACAGCAAGAATCCTGAAAGATGGATCGCTGCTGACCGGGATATTGATTCCGCAACAAAGAAGCTTGGGGCAAAAATTGATGATGTTGTAAATCGTCGAATTACCAAAGCATATCCTCAGAAGCAGCACACGGAGAGCGAAGAGGCACATCCGGAGATTTTTGCCTACGGCTGCAGCTTTTATAAAATCGTACTGCTGTTTTTTATTGGCGCATTTCTTGGAGATATTACAGAGACTATTTTCTGCAGGATCACAGCCGGATATTGGATGAGCCGCAGCAGTGTGGTATGGGGAGATTTCAGTATTGTGTGGGGACTTGCCATTGCAGCGGTTACAGCCCTTCTCTATAAATACAGAAACCGCTCCCAGCAGTTCCTTTTCTGGATGGGTACATTTCTTGGCGGTGCCTATGAATATATCTGCAGTGTTTTCACGGAAATTGTATTTGGAACTGTATTCTGGGATTACAGTGATATCCCATTTAACCTTGGCGGCAGGATTAATCTTCTGTATTGCTTCTTCTGGGGATTTGCAGCAGTGGCATGGTTTAAAATATTCTATCCGCCTGTTTCCAGGCTGATCGAGAAGATTCCGGTGAAAATTGGAAAAATCATTACCTGGCTCCTTATTATATTTATGCTTGCTGACGGAATTGTATCCAGCGCTGCACTTGCGCGTTATAATGCCAGAAGCAATGGCATAGAAGCGGAAAACAGCTTTGAAAGCTGGGTGGACAAACATTTTGACGATGAGCGGATGGCGCAGGTATATCCCAAGGCAAAGAAGGTTGGTTAAGGACTTGTTTTAACCGAATAATTGCTTGATATAAATTCTAGAAGTTATAATAATGCTGTCAGTGTGAAAGGATTTTTTACACCGACAGCTTATTTTTTGCCGGAATTTAACAGGGGGAAAACAGCGGATTTTACAAATAATGTATAAAATCATACGTGTTCGAATTAATCGCTTTATGAAAAAGAAGGAGAAAATGTACATGAAAGCAAAAAAGATCAGCGCATTATTATTAGCAGCAGCAATGACCGCTTGTGCGGTTCCGGCACAGGGTGCAGCAGCAGATGAACCAAAAGTTCCGAAATATATTTTCTTGTTTATTGGTGATGGAATGAGCTATCCTCAGGTTCAGACAACAAACTATTATCTGAATGCAATTGAAGATGATGGAGATGATATTCTTACAAGTGAAAGCAAACTGAATATGATGAAATTTCCGGTAGCAGGCTCTGCGCAGACCTATGACAGCACTTCATTCTGTCCGGATTCCGCTTCTACAGCTACTTCCATTTCCACAGGTCATAAGACTTATAGTGGAACCATCAATATGGATGAGAAGATGGAAACTTCTTATGAGACAATTGCTGAAAAATTAAAAAAACAGCTTGGCTATAAGGTTGGAATTCTTTCTTCCGTAAACTTAAATCATGCAACACCGGCTGCATTTTATGCTCATCAGGCTTCCCGAAATAACTATTATGAAATTGGTCAGGAACTGATTGCAAGTAATTTTGATTATTTTGCAGGTGGTGGTCTTAAGAAAACAACTGGTTCAGAGGGAGACCAGACAGATTTATATGAGCTTGCTCAGGAAGCTGGATATAAAGTGATTAAGACAAAAGCAGAGGCAGAAAATCTTACTGCAGAAGATGGAAAAGCAATTGTAATTGATGAGACACTTGCTGATGACGATGCGATGAGCTATGATATGGATCTGGAAGATGGCGAATGGGGTCTTTCTGACTATGTGAAAAAAGGTATTGAAGTTCTGGATAATGATACTGGATTTTTCATGATGGTTGAGGGAGGAAAAATTGACTGGGCCTGTCATGCAAATGATGCAGCTGCAACTATTACAGATACTGTTGCAATGGATGAGGCAGTGGGAAAAGCTGTTGATTTTTATAACGAGCATCCAGACGAAACTTTGATTTTGGTAACAGGTGATCACGAGACAGGTGGTCTTACCATAGGATTTGCAGGCACCGACTATGATACATTTCTTGCAAATATCAGTAATCAGAAAATCTCTTACGCAAAATTTGATTCTGATTATGTAGCGGCATATAAAGAAAACAAAACTGATTTTGATACAGTAATGGCTGATATCACAGAACTCTTTGGTCTGCAGGCACCTACTGGTACAACAGAGTCCTCAAATCAGGCTGACAGCAAGGATGTGCACCCAGAAGGCGAAGAAGATAAGGGAAGTCTTGTAATGACAGATTATGAGTATCAGAAGCTTCAGAATGCTTATGAGGAAACAATGCGCAGAACAGGAGAAGAGGAAGAGTTTGGTCAGGAAGAATATCTGATGTATGGAAGCTATGAACCACTTACTGTAACAATTACTCATATTCTGAACAACAAGTCTGGCATTAATTTTGCATCTTATGCACATACAGGACTTCCGGTGGAAGTATTTGCCATGGGAGCCGGACAGGAGCAGTTTGAAGGCTATTATGACAATACCGATATTTTCAATAAAGTGGCTGCAATTACAGGAGTAAAATAAATGGTAAGAGACAGACTTAAAAAAAGTTCTGTTTCTATAATAGCAATATTGTTAATCCTCATCCTCATAGTTCTTCCAACGGGCTATGAGGATGCTGCTATTTATAAGGGAACAGACAGAGTAAGAGCAAAGGTGATTTCCACAGATGAAAGCTCTGTGATTAATAATGGCTTGATTCAGTCAGGCGAGCAGTATTGTAAGGTGAAAATACTTGATGGAAAGTTTAAAAATGAGACTGCAGATGCAGTAAATATGCTGAGTGGCTCTTTGGAAGCGGACAAAATATTTCAGAAAGGAGATGTTGCCCATGTAGTAATCAGTTATAGCAAAGATAAGATTCTTTCAATTATGATGAGTGACCATTATCGTCTGGATAAAGAAGCTATTCTGGCTGGATTATTTGTTTTGCTTTTAATCGGGTTTGCAGGAAAAACAGGTTTAAGAGCAGTATATTCGTTTCTCATTACAATTTTGGCAATCTGGAAAATTTTGACACCAGCTTATTTAAAAGGTGCGAATCCAATATGGTGGGGAATTGCGTTGACTGCCTTTCTTACTCTTCTTATTATTTTTTTGGTGTACGGATTTGACAGAAAAACACTGGCTGCATCTTCAGGTGCTTTGCTGGGGGTGTTTGTGACTTGTGTTATGGGGTGTATTTTTACAGACGCTTTTAAAATTCACGGAGCAGTTATGGCATATTCGGAAAGTCTTTTGTACGCTGGTTATCAGAATCTGAATCTTTCTCAGATTTATATGAGCGGTATTTTTATCGGAGCATCAGGTGCTATGATGGATCTGTCCGTTGATATTACTTCGGCAGTAAATGAAGTAATTTGTAAAAAGCCGAATATTGGATGGAAAGAAGCAGCCAGATCAGGAATGAATGTTGGCAGAGCAGCAATGGGAACTATGACTACCACATTGCTTCTTGCTTATTCTGGCGGTTATATTGCTCTTTTGATGACGTTTATGGCACAGGGAACACCAATTGATAATATTATGAATTACAAGTATGTTGCAGCTGAATTACTGGATACTGTAGTTGGAAGCTTCGGGCTTGTGACAGTTGCCCCTTTTACAGCCCTGACAAGTGCCTGGCTTCTTACAAAGAAAAAATAATACTACACTTTTACTATTATTTTCTGAAAATTAAAGTGCTATACTCCTTTCGGACAAGGAAATAAGGGCCCGCAAGTTTCCTTCCTGCAACTGAAAGGAGTATTTTATTATTATGAAAAGAAAATATATCGCTTGCAGGCGCGTCCTTTTTGAAAAAATCGAATGAATGTTTGCTTTTTTCGGTGGAATATGGTATGATGACAAAGAATTTCGAATATAACTCTTTACAATAGATAAAACAGGAGGTCCTCCCCATGATCTCATTCATCCGAGGAACAGTAGCAGACCTTACCGAGAATTCTGCAATCATAGAATCAAATTGCATCGGATTTGAAATAAATATGACCGGAAACGCTCTGGCACAGCTGCACATTGGACAGGAAGTGAAGCTTCATACTTATTTTCAGGTAAGAGAAGATGCAATGGTTCTCTATGGATTTTTCAATAAAGATGATTTACAGGTGTTTAAACTTCTTCTTGGTGTAAACGGAGTTGGACCGAAAGCTGCTCTGGGAGTTCTGGCAGGAATCACTGCAGATGAGCTTCGCTTTGCTGTTCTTTCCGATGATGTGAAAACTTTGTCAAAAGCCCCTGGAATCGGTAAAAAAACAGCCCAGAAGCTGATCCTGGAGCTGAAGGATAAGCTCAGTCTGGAAGAAGCCTTTGAGCAGAAGCTTGCCAATGAACAGGCTCAGGCTACTACAGCTGCAGCTGGAGCAGGAATGACAGATGCCAGACAGGAAGCAGTAGAAGCACTGGTGGCACTTGGCTATAGCAGTACAGATGCCCTCCGCGCAGTGCGCAAGGTGACAGATGTGGAGCCGACGGATGTAGAAGGGATCCTGAAAGCTGCATTGAAGAATTTTTAGATTCCATAAATTTTTTCGCAAAGGGTGCTATCGTGAATGAAATGCATCCCGGTATATAAATGCAAACACTAATTTCAAGAGGTAAAAAATGGACAATCGTATCATAACCACTGATGTTATGGAAGAGGATTTTTCTCTGGAAGGGAATCTTCGCCCACAGACCCTGGACGAGTATATTGGCCAGGAAAAAACCAAAAATACCTTAAAAGTATATATTGAAGCTGCCAAACAGCGTCACGATTCCTTGGATCATGTCCTTTTCTATGGCCCTCCGGGACTTGGAAAAACTACCCTTTCCGGCATTATTGCCAATGAAATGGGTGTGCATATGAAAGTGACTTCCGGCCCTGCAATTGAGAAGCCTGGAGAAATGGCGGCGATTCTGAATAATCTTCAGGAAGGGGATATTCTTTTTGTGGACGAGATCCATCGCCTGAATAGACAGGTGGAAGAGGTGCTTTACCCTGCCATGGAGGATTTCGCCATTGATATTATGATCGGGAAGGGCGCTTCCGCCAGGTCGATCCGACTGGATTTGCCGAAATTTACCCTTGTAGGTGCTACCACCAGAGCCGGGCTTCTTTCTGCGCCGCTCCGCGACCGTTTTGGTGTGATTCATCATCTGGAATTTTACAGTAAGAAGGAACTAACCACAATCATCATGCGCTCTGCCCAGGTACTTGGAGTAGAAATTGACGTGAAAGGTGCCGGAGAGATCGCCATGCGCTCCCGGGGAACGCCCCGTCTTGCAAACCGTCTGTTAAAGCGTGTCCGTGATTTTGCCCAGGTGAAATATGATGGAAGGATCACTTACGATGTTGCATGCTTTGCTTTGAACCTTCTGGAGGTAGATCAATATGGTCTGGACAAACTGGACCGCCAGATCCTGACTACTCTTATTGTAAATTTCAAAGGCGGCCCTGTTGGACTTGACACTTTGGCAGCAGCCATCGGTGAAGATTCCGGTACTTTAGAAGATGTGTATGAGCCGTACCTTCTGAAAAATGGCTTTCTGAACCGCACCCCGAGAGGGCGGATGGCCTCCGCACTTGCTTACGAACACCTTGGTTTTCCTGTTCCGGAAATATAAAAGATAAACTTTTGTAAAAAATCCTATACTTTTCAACATTTTTCGATTATAATAGGAGTGCTTACATAAATTGTAATACGAAAAGATAATAAACAGACTGGTTTTTCCGGGCATATTATGTTGCTGGTCACAGAGTGAACAGTAACAATATGAAGTTGCTGTTTTCTGCTAATATTCCGCGATACGGTTACTGTCTATAGAAGAAAAGCAGCGGATTATTTGTGGGTAACAGTGTAAGGAGAAGCTGGTAGTATAAAGATACAGGAGGCTTGAACGAATGGCGGTCAAGAATACAGCACAGGTGATCATCGGGGGTAAGATCATTACCCTTGGAGGATATGAATCAGAGGAATATTTCCAGCAGGTTGCATCATATATGAATAAGAAGATAGGAGAGCTGGAGACTGTGCCAGGATACGGCAGACAGCCTATGGAGACCAAGCATATGCTTCTCAGCCTGAACATTACCGACGATTACTTCAAGGCGAAGAAGCAGGTGGAGACTTATGAACTTGATCTGCAGCAGAAGGATCAGGAGATGTATGATCTGAAGCATGAGCTTATTTCTCTTCGTATGCAGATTGAAGAGGCACAGAAGAATGAACAGGAAGCCCTTGACGAGAAGAATCTTCTGGAGGGTAAAGTAAAAGAACTGGAAAAAGAACTGGATGAAATGCTGAAATAATAGCAGGAGGGATTGCTTAGGTGATTCCTCTTTTCCTTTATCAAAGTGTGTAAAAAACGTTTTCGCAATTTGCAGATTTAGGCCTGCTATATATAAAGGAAAAAGCTGTGAATTGTGGAGGCTGTTTTCATTGAAGAAACCTTAAATTCTCATAAAAATTGGAGGACAAACTTTGAATCCTAATAACATAGAATTGCTGGCTCCTGCCGGTTCCTACGAAGGCTTTGAAGCTGCACTTGGAGCAGGTGCGGACGCTGTGTACGTAGGCGGTGCAATGTTCGGAGCCAGAGCATATGCCCAGAATTTTAACGAAGAAGAGCTTCTTCGCGCCATTGATGTGGCGCATATTCATGGTAAGAAGCTGTATCTTACGGTCAATACCCTGTTAAAAAATAGAGAATTAAAAGAAGAACTGGTTTCCTATCTGGAACCATACTACAATGCAGGCATGGATGCAGTGATCGTTCAGGATATGGGAGTATTTTCCCTTTTGAAAAAAGAATTTCCGAAACTTCACCTTCATGCCAGCACGCAGATGACTGTAACTGGTCCGGAAGGAATGAAATTCCTGGCAGATCAGGGGGCGACCCGGGTGGTAGCTGCAAGAGAACTTTCCCTTCAGGAACTTTCCCGTATGCATGAAGCCTGCCCAATTGAGATAGAGGCTTTTGTCCATGGAGCACTTTGCTACAGCTATTCAGGACAATGTCTGATGAGCAGTCTTTTGGGAGGCAGAAGCGGAAACAGAGGTCGTTGTGCCCAGCCTTGCCGTCTGCCATACCAGGTGAAGAATTTCAGGGCAAAAGAGTATGGAAAAGGAGAATTCTGCCCGTTAAGCCTGAAAGATATCTGTACCATTGAAATTTTACCTGAAATTATAGAAGCGGGAGTTACCTCTCTGAAAATAGAGGGCAGAATGAAGCAGCCGGCTTACACTGCTGGCGTTACCGGTATGTATCGGAAATATCTGGATTTTCTTTTTGAAAAAGGACCTGCGAATTATCACGTGACAGAAAAAGATAAAAAATATCTTCTGGATCTGTTTAATAGAGGCGGTTCCTGTACAGGCTACTATCAGATGGGAAATGGTCCTCAGATGATGGCATTTACAAATGAGAAAAAAACGGGGGAAGTTTTTCTGGAAACGAAGCAGCTGAAAGAGAAAATTACAGGCGAACTTCACCTTGTCCCCGGTTCTCCGGTTCTTCTTCATGTTTCCTGTCAGGGGGAAGATGCATATGAATGTGTTGGAGAAGTACAATACGCAAAGAGCCAGCCGGTAACGGAAGAGCGGGTGCGTCAGCAGATGGACAAGCTGGGAAACACCTCATTTATATGGGAAAAACTGGAAATTTATATGGAAGATTCCGTTTTTGTTCCCATGAAGATTTTAAATGAAGCGCGGCATCAGGCATTAGAGGATCTGAAGGAGAAGCTTTTACAAAAATACAGGCGAAACGTGGGAGACGAGCGGGTTAAGAGAATTGCGGAGGAGACGCCGGCAAAAATCAGTGCGATTGCGGCCTGTGATAATGTTCCCCGCAAAAAAGAGGAATACATTCCGGTTTACGTGTCCTGTGAAAGCGAGGAGGCTTCTGAAGTCCTCTGCCAAAAAGACGGAATCCAGGGTATTTATCTTCCTTACGCATTAATAGAGAAACATTTGCAGACAGGTCTTGACAATGGAAAAGAAATGTATCTTTCTCTTCCTCACATTACAAGAGAAAATCCACCGGAAGGCTATATGGAGCAGGTGAAAAAGTGGCTGGAAGCAGGGCTGAGCGGATTTCTTGTGCGGAATCTGGAGTCCTACAGTGCACTGGCACAGATGGGACTGGCAGACAAGTGTGTGCTGGATCACTCCCTGTATACCTGGAATGATGAAGCCATCCGTTTCTGGAAAGATCAGGGAATCCTTCGAAATACAGTTCCCCTGGAGCTGAATGAGAAGGAACTTCGCCACAGAGAAAATGCAGGCAGCGAGATGATTGTCTACGGCCGTCTGCCTCTTATGCACAGCGCCCAGTGTGTACGAAAGAATACTTTCGGCTGCAATGGACAGGAGGAGAGGCTTGTTCTGAAAGACCGTTATGACAAGGAATTTCCTGTAGTCTGTTATTGTCGTCCATGGAAAATGGGAAATACAAAGGCGGCAGAGTCGTGTTATAATATCATCTATAACAGTCTGCCATACGGTCTTTTGAAGGAAGCTGACAGGGTGAAAGAGCTTGGTGTTTCATCTGTAAGACTGGCTTTTACCATAGAAAGCAGGGAAGAAACAGAACGGATCGTGGAAGACTTTGTGGCTGCATATCATGGCAGCCAGGTATCTCACGAATATGAGTTTACAAAAGGTCATTTTAAAAGAGGAGCCGAGTAAAGGCGTATGATTAATATTGTTGTTGAATTATCCAAATATGTGATCCTGACACTGATGATCGTGTACACAGTTTTGTGCTACTACCTTGTTGTGGGGAAACACGCTTCAGACAGGAAAGGACTTTTAAGAAGTCAGATCACTTTAACCTTTTTTCTGGATTTTACCGCATTTGTTGTGATTTTTCTGAAAACCTTTGATTTTAAGGTTGTCATCTTTTATGCAGAAATGATGATATATTTTGCTGCGATCCTTATTTTATACCGCAGAATTTATAAAAATGCGTCTATGCTGCTTTTAAATAATATGTGCATGCTTTTAAGCGTTGGATTTATAATGCTGTGCAGGCTGGATATTGCCTCTGCCAATAAGCAGCTTTTGATCGTTGCGTGCGGAAGTGCAGTGGCGCTGGTGATCCCGGTTATGATCCGCAAGATGAAATTTCTCAAGGATCTTACCTGGGTGTATGCAGGGCTTGGGATTGTTCTTCTTGGAGCAGTTCTTGTTCTGGCACAGACAAGCTACGGCGCCAAGCTTTCTCTGATGGGAATCCAGCCTTCCGAGGTGATCAAGCTCACCTTTGTGTTCTTTATGGCATCCCTTCTGGCAAGAGAGGTAACTTTTAAGAAAGTTGTGCTGGCTACTGTTGTGGCAGGTCTCCATGTGGGAATCCTGGTGCTTTCAAGAGATCTTGGAAGCGCTGTAATCTTTTTTGCAGCTTATCTGGTGCTGATCTATGTATCAACCAGGAAGCCGGCATACCTTTGCATTGGAATTGCAGGCGGTACAGCAGGCGCTGTAGTGGCATATCACCTGTTTGGTCATGTAAGGCAGCGTGTCAGTGCGTGGAAAGATCCTATGGCAGTTTATCAGAATGAAGGATACCAGATTGTACAGTCCCTGTTTGCCATTGGTACAGGCGGATGGTTTGGAATGGGACTTTGCCAGGGCTCTCCGGAGAAAATTCCGGTTGTAAAAAACGACTTTATTTTCAGTGCGATCTGCGAGGAGCTTGGCGGGATTTTTGCCATCTGCCTGATCTTTGTGTGTATGAGCTTTTTCCTTACTATCGTGGAGATTGCCCTGCAGATCAAGAATCCATTTTATAAACTGATCGCCATTGGTCTTGGTGCGGAATATGCGTTTCAGGTGTTCCTTACCATTGGAGGTGCTACCAAATTCATACCTATGACAGGTGTGACTCTTCCTCTGGTCAGCTATGGAGGAAGTTCCATTATGTGTATGATTTTGATGATCGCTATTATCCAGGGCTTGTATATTTATAGAGAGGACGAGGACGAAGAAATTGAGAGACATCGACGAGAGGCAGCAAAGAGAGCGAGACAGAGAGCTGTTGAGGCAGCGGAAGAAAGAGATTACTAAAAAGCGCAAAGCCAGAAATAAAGAATATACCTTTGTTTCCATCTTCTTTGGGATTATTTTTATCAGTATGATCGGGTATCTGATTTATTTCGATGGCTTTAAAAGTGATGATTTTATTAACAGCCCTTACAATACCAGACAGGATTCCTTTTCCGACCGTGTAGTACGAGGTAAGATCCTGTCTTCTGACGGACAGATTTTGGCGCAGACCAATGTAAGTGAGGATGGAACTGAGACACGTAATTATCCATATTCCAATATGTTCTCCCATGTTGTGGGTTATGATACCAATGGAAAAAGCGGTCTGGAATCAGAGGCGAACTTTACCCTTCTGACTTCCCATTCCTTTTTTCTGACTCAGATGAAGAATCAGTTCCTTAATGAGAAGAATACCGGAGATACGGTTGTATCTACCCTGAATGCCAATCTTCAGAGCATTGCATACAATGCATTGGGTGACAGAAGAGGGGCTGTTGTGGTAATGGAACCATCTACCGGAAAAAGGCTTGTAGAAGTGAGCAAGCCTGATTTTGATCCCAATACCATTGGGGATAATTGGGACTATCTGGTAAACGACGAGAATGACAGCAGTCTTCTGAACAGAGCCACAAATGGTGCATATCCGCCAGGTTCCACCTTCAAGGTTGTGACTGCACTTGACTATTTCCGCAAAAAGGGAACTTTTGAGGGATACAATTATCTCTGTGAGGGAAGTATCACCTTGCAGGATCACACAATCCACTGTTATCACAATACGGTTCACGGGCAGGAGAATTTCTATTCTGCATTTGCAAATTCCTGTAACTGTGCATTTGCAGATATTGGAGTTGGTCTTGGGGGTGCGTCTCTTCGCGAGACTGCGGAGGATCTTCTGTTTAACAAGAGTCTGCCTCTGAACTCCTACAGAACCAGCAGCTTTTCCCTTGATGCAGATTCCGTAACGCCTCTGATCATGCAGACTGCCATTGGACAAGGCAATACTCTTGTGTCTCCTATGCATATGGCATTGATCACCTGTGCCATTGCAAATGACGGTGTTCTGATGAAACCTTATCTTATTGACGAGGTGGTAAATGACAATGGCGATTCAGTAAAAAAGACAGAACCGGTAGCTTATAAACGGCTGATGAGTTCCAATGAGGCCAATCTTCTTGGCAAATTAATGAAACAGGTGGTTGATTCCGGTACAGCTTCCGCACTTTCCGGCAGAAGCTATACAGTAGCAGGTAAGACTGGTTCCGCAGAGTTTGACGAGGAAGGACACAGCCATTCCTGGTTTATCGGCTATTCCAATGTGGATGATCCGGATCTGGTGGTTGCCGTGATCGTGGAGAATGGCGGCTCCGGCAGTGAGGCAGCAGTTCCGATTGCAGGACAGATTTTTGATGCTTATCACGCCAGCTAACAGCAATCTATATGATATTCCCTGTTGCCAGTTTTCTGAAAAAGAGGTATACTATATACAGTTTAGAAAACACACGCATTACAGGAGGATTGCAGCATGATAGAAGCAACGAGCTGTGGCGGTGTGGTAATTCATCGAGGTAAGATTCTTGCACTATATAAATCTTACAAAAACCGTTACGAAGGCTGGGTTTTACCGAAAGGAACCGTAGAGCCAGGAGAGACTCATGAGCAGACCGCATTGCGGGAAGTGAAGGAGGAAGCTGATGTCAGAGCTTCCATTGTGAAGTATGTAGGCAAGAGCCAGTACAATTTCACAGTGCCGGAAGACATGGTCAATAAAGAGGTACACTGGTATCTTATGACGGCGGATAATTATCATAGCAAGCCTCAAAGAGAGGAATTTTTCGTGGACTCCGGGTATTACAAGTTTCACGAGATTTACCATCTGCTTCGTTTTGCAAACGAGAAGCAGATCGTTGAGAAGGCGTACCAGGAATATCTGGAACTGCGAAGTGCCGGATTATGGGACAGGCAGCAGAAATATTTCTGATTCATGGGGAGAATAAAGGCTGCGTAGCTGATTTACGCAGCCTTTATTATATGATAATGTTGCTAGAGCCTGTTTGAAAAAGCATTCCCGCAATCTGCACGCCCCACTTTGCGGTATATTTTGCCCGAATTCGGTTGCCGTAGCCCGCTACGGCGCCCTCCTCCGGACAAGATCTCCCACAAATTGTGACGCACATCTTGCAGAAAGCCTTTTTCAAACACGCTTTAGGGAATGATTTTTCAAACACGCTCTAGCATCTGACAGGTTCGTTCTGTGAACGAGGTTCACAAGAAATGCTTTGCGGAATAGTTGCAAAATGTTTAAAATTTCCAGAGAAGGGAATCATTAATATAACAAAAGGTGTATGTCAAGCAGTAATAACAAAGGAGAGTTGTGCCGAATATGCTGAAATGGCGAGAAGACTATTATGTGGGAGAAGGAATCAAAGACGCGGCAAAAGCACGGAGGAGGATTGACGCAGGCAGGGTGGCTTTTGGTGTTTATCTGGTCACATTGTCTGAGAATCCGGGAAATCTTCTTGAAATTGTACCGTCCTACATGCTGATCCAGAAGAGCTATTATGCCAGATGTCCTGAGATTGTTGGTATGGCGAAGGGAAAAGACGAAGCCATTGATCTGGCAGTAGATATTGTGAAGAATATTTACGGGGAGACAGGTGCATTTCAGGTAAAAGAATATTTTAAGAACAGGTGAGCGCATGTTACATATACTGTGGATCCTCATAAAGTTTATATTGATCATACTGGGAATCCTGCTGGGACTTGCGCTTCTGGCAGTGCTTCTTCTGTTGTTCTGCCCGGTACGCTACCAGGCGAGGGCTGTGAAGGAGACCGGCAGCTTCAAGGAGACAGAACTGGAAGCCAGAATTACCTGGCTGTTCCACGTCATAGGCGTCAGGTTTTGCTTTCATAATGGAGAAGGAAAGCTGGTGGTCCTGTTTTTTGGAGTTTCATTAGAAACTATAAAAGGCTGGCTTAAGAAGCTAAAAGGCGGCAGAAGAAAGAACTCCGTCAGCCAAACCTCCAGGAGTAAAGCATCTCAGCCTGAAGCACATGCAGCAGAGAATTTTCAAGATCATGCACCAAAAACTGAGGCGGTGCTGTTGGAAAATAATACAGCAGAACCGCAGACAGGGAAGCCATCAGCAGAGAAGCAGGAAGAAAATATCAAATTTGCTTCAAAGTCCGGCTTAATTACGCGTATTTGGGAAATACTAAGCAAAATAATCCGATTCCCGGGTAATCTGTGGAATAAGGTTATTTCAATAATTAAAGGTATAATTGAGAAAATTAAAAATATAAAGAAAACAATTTCAGGAATCACAGATAAGCTTGGCTGGTGGAAAGAATTTCTTACCAATGAACGGACCAAGGCTGCAATTTCTCTTATATGGAAAGATGTAAAAGGTCTGCTCCATCATGTACTTCCAACGAAATTGGAAGGTGATGTTACTTTTGGATGCGATGATCCGGCCATTACCGGGACAGTTCTGGCAGTGCTTGGTATGACCTTTCCATTTCACAAGAACAGGATTCATGTGAATTCGCTTTTTGATGGAGAGAACCAGCTGACTGGAAATGTATTTCTGAAAGGTCGTATTTATGGCATTGTGCTTATCAAGGCAGCAATAGAGATTTACTTCAATAAAAATATAAAATACGTTATCAACCGATGGAAGCATAAGGAGGACTAGAAATGGAAAACGAAAACAACTTTAAAGAAACCGTAAGCTCCCTGTTTAAGGGAATGGATGGATTTGTATCTGCGAAGACAGTGGTAGGAGATGCGATCCATGTAGGAGACACCATTATACTTCCCCTGGTGGATGTATCCTTTGGTGTAGGCGCTGGTGCATTTGCAGGTGATAAAAAGAACAATGGCGGCGGAGGTCTCGCCGGAAAGATGACCCCATGCGCAGTTCTGGTAATCCAGAATGGTACCACCAAGCTTGTAAACGTAAAGAACCAGGATGGTCTTACTAAAGTTCTGGATATGGTTCCTGACTTTGTAAACCGCTTTGCACCTGGCGGAGATAACAGCGCGGATGAAACTGTAGATTCTGAAGAGAACTAGATCGTGTCTGATCGAGTAACTGATTATAAAAGCTGCAGGCGGTTATTTTAGAAGTTAATGTGTTCAGATGTGGCATTTTAGCATAAAATATACTAAACCAAAGAGGCAAGGCTGTATGAATTATGGGAAAAGCTCTTGGTTTTATGTTGTTTTTCATCGGACTTGGAATGGTGATCGGCTTGCTTGTCTCCGAGACCACCGCACTTCTGATTGCAGCAGCTTTGTGTATGCTGTGTGGCTATCATTTATTTTGTAAATAAAATGGGTATGAAAAGATTATCAGCGAATCCTTTCATACCCATTTACATTTTATGTAACTATCCATTTATTAAAATAATATCTGTCTGGGAGAAGTTGCTCTGGAGTTTGTTGAAAAAAGGCTTTCTGCAAAATGTGCGCCACACTTTGCGGGAATGATTTTCAAACACACTTAGAAAATGCTTATTCGGGAAACAAAAAAATAGCCCCCACAAAACTGTGAGGGCAGGTGTTTCTTAGGCTCTTTCAACGTTTCCGGATCTTAAGCAGGAAGTACATACGTACATTTTCTTAGCTCCGCCTTCAGTTTTAACCTTAACGGATTTCACGTTTGATTTCCACATCTTATTGGATCTTCTATGGGAATGACTCACATTATTTCCGAAATGAGCACCTTTTTCACAAATTGCGCATTTAGCCATGATAGCACCTCCTTGACGCTTTTTTTCAACAGTTCATATTCTAACAGATGGAAAAACATTTTGCAAGCAAAAAAAGGAAAATTTTAAAACAATTTAAAATAAATTTGCTATTTGCGTGGATGCGTGCTAAAATTGGACATTGTGTTATGAATGAAAAAAGGGTATAATATGGTATATACATTTTGAAAATCAAATTAATGGAGGTAAACCATATGAAGGGACGTATAGATTCCGGCCTTGGCCAGATCATTATTGATACGGATGTAATCGCGACTTATGCAGGAAGCGTTGCAGTAGAATGTTTTGGTATTATCGGTATGGCCGCTGTCAGCATGAAGGACGGCCTTGTAAAGCTGCTCAGGAGAGATTCCTTACAGCATGGTATAAATGTTAAGATCACAGAAGATAATAAGATTCGCCTTGATTTTCATGTAATCGTGGCGTATGGTGTGAATATCAGCACTATTGCAGATAATCTTGTGAACAATGTGAAATATAAAGTCGAGGCTTTTACAGGAATGGAGATTGAGAAGATCAACATTTACGTAGAAGGTGTTCGTGCAATAGATTAGGATTAGAGGAGGAAACTTGTGGTGGATAGACAGACCATAGATGCCAAGATACTTTCCAGAATGTTTCTGGCAGGAGCCAAGAACCTGGAAGCGAAGAAAGAATGGATCAACGAGCTGAATGTATTCCCGGTTCCGGATGGAGATACCGGTACGAATATGACAATGACTATTATGTCAGCTGCATCAGAGGTAAGCAGTCTTACAGATCCTGATATGGAGACACTCGCCAAGGCTATTTCGTCCGGTTCCCTGCGTGGAGCCAGAGGTAACTCAGGCGTTATTCTTTCCCAGCTTCTCAGAGGCTTTACCAAGGGAACCAAGGGACATAAAGAAATGGATGCAGTTGTGATCGCAGCTGCTATGGAGAAGGCTGTAGAGACTGCATACAAAGCGGTTATGAAGCCGAAGGAAGGTACCATTCTTACAGTAGCACGTGAGGCCGCAGTAAAGGCTGCTGAGATTGCAGAGGAATCTGCGAATCTGGAGCTTTTCTTCCGTGCCATTTTCGAGCATGCTGAGAAGACACTTGCCCGCACACCGGAAATGCTTCCTGTCCTGAAAGAAGCAGGTGTAGTAGACTCAGGCGGACAGGGACTTCTAGAAGTTTTCCGTGGTGCATTTGATGGTTATCTTGGAAAAGAAATCGACTATTCTGCATTTGAGAAAGTATCTTCCGGTCCGGCAGTGACCAGGATCTCCCAGCAGGCAGAAGCGGATATCAAATTTGGATATTGCACGGAGTTCATCATTCTTTTGAATAAGCCTCTTCCAGATGAGGAGCTTCACAGCTTCAAGGAGTTCCTTACATCAATTGGTGATTCCATTGTACTGGTAGCAGATGATGAAATCGTGAAAGTACATGTACACACCAATCATCCTGGCCAGGCATTCGAGAAAGCGCTTACCTACGGTGCACTTTCCCGCATGAAGATTGATAACATGCGTGAGGAACATCAGGAGAAGCTGATCAAGGATGCCGAGAAGCTTGCCCGGGAGCAGGAAGAACAGGAGAAGAAGGAAGCTGCTGCGAAAGCCGCCAAAGAGCATAAGAAATACGGATTTATCAGTGTTTCCGTCGGGGAAGGACTCTCCACCCTGTTTAAAGAGCTGAATGTAGATTATATCATCGAGGGCGGTCAGACCATGAACCCAAGTACAGAGGACATGCTCAATGCCATCGCTGAAGTAAATGCAGATACTATTTATATTTTCCCGAATAATAAGAATATTGTTCTTGCTGCAAACCAGGCGAGAGACCTTACCGAGGACAAAGAGATCGTGGTAGTTCCTACCAAGACGATTCCGCAGGGAATCACAGCTCTGATCAGCTTCCAGCCGGAAATGAATGGAGAAGAGAATCTGGAAGCCATGATGGAGGCTGTATCCATGGTGAAGACCGGACAGGTAACATACGCAGTCCGAGACACCAGACTGGATGAGAAAGAAATCCACGAGGGCGATATTATGGGAATCGGTGATCACGGAATTCTTGCAGTAGGCAAGGGACGTGAGAATGTTGCCAAAGAGATGGTGGCAGCTATGGTAGACGAGGATTCTGAGGTGATCAGCATTTACTACGGTGCTGAGACCACAGAAGAGGATGCCGAGAGCCTTGCCGCAGAGCTGGAAGAAGCATATCCGGACTGCGAAGTAGAGGTAAATATGGGCGGACAGCCGATTTATTATTACATTATTTCTGTTGAGTAATGAATGTTACCGTTCACTGATAACGTTCCGCGAGGTGTTTTTTGTGAACAAAGTTCACAGAAAACCCGAGAATTAAGTTTGCGCAGCAAACGCTACTTCTTGTGCTTGTCACAAGAAGGTTCGTCTTTCTGTGCATCGCGAAGCGCGTTACTGGTCACGGAGTGAACAGTAACTAATGAATAGCTGCAGGGCGGCGAGTGATAAAGAGATGGAAGACAGGGTGGAAGATTTCCGCCCTGTCTTCTTTAATAATAAACATAGGCTCATTGGTAATATTAAGTTTTTTTGCGCACCGTGAAGCTGTTATTGAGTTGGAAGTGGTTAGCAGCAGGAGATATTGCTCTGGGTAAAGTGAAATAAGTATGGAAAATTGACAGTCTTTGTTGTAAAATAATGAGAACGCTTTTCGGGTAAATGAAGAAAGACCCGGAAACAGAGATGAATGATCAGAAAGAGAGGAAAAACAGTGGCAAAGCTTCTTCGGGAACTAAAAGGAGTAGGAGAAAAGACGGAAAAACTATTTCAGAAGATCGGTATCACCACAACAGATGATCTGCTCCATTATTATCCAAGAAATTACGACTCATATGAGGCACCGGAGGAAATTGGTTCTTTGAAGGAGAACTCCGTGGTGTCTGTTCGTGGAACTGTCACTGCCGGAGTCTATGTAAACAGGATCCGTAATCTTCAAGTGATCTCCATCACTGTGGCAGATACCACCGGAAAACTTCCTGTGGTATGGTTTAATGCCCCCTACTTAAAAAACACTCTGAAAAAAGGCAGCTGCTTTATTTTCCGCGGCAAAATCTCCAGAAAAAAAGGTCACCTGGAGATGGAGCATCCGGAGATTTTCACACCGGCGGCTTATGAAGAAATCCTTCACAGCATGCAGCCCATATACGGACTTACTGCAGGGCTTACAAACAAACTGATAATCAAGCTGATGCATCAGATCCTGGATGAACAGAGCCTGCAGACAGAATTTCTCCCAGATGAGATTAAGGAATTTTATCACCTGGCAGATGATAATTATGCCATTTCCACTGTCCATTTTCCAGGCAATATGCAGGAACTTCTGGTGGCGCGAAAACGCCTTGTGTTTGACGAATTCCTTTTGTTTATTCTGGCAGTACAGATCCTGAAGGGAAAAACAGAAGAAGCTCCCAATGCTTTTCCCATGAAGCCGGTATGGACCACAGAACAGGTTATGGAAGGTCTTCCTTATGATCTGACAAAGGCACAGCTAAACGCCTGGCATGAGATCGAAAGAGACCTTTGCGGACATACCCTTATGTCCCGGCTGGTTCAGGGTGACGTTGGAAGCGGAAAAACGATTCTGGCTTTTCTGGCAATGATCCTTACTGTGGAAAATGGCTATCAGGCAGCATTGATGGTGCCCACAGAGGTACTTGCAAATCAGCATTTTGAAGCATTTACAAAGCTGATAGAGGAACAGGAGATTTCATCCTGCCATCCGGTTCTTCTTACTGGCTCAACCACCCAGAAAGAGAAAAGAAGAATCTATGGAGAAATCGCATCCGGGGAGGCAAATGTGATCATTGGAACTCACGCCCTGATCCAGGAAAAAGTGGTGTACGAGAATCTTGGCCTTGTGATCACCGATGAGCAGCATCGCTTTGGCGTGAAGCAAAGAGAGGCACTGACTACCAGGGGAAATGCGCCGCATGTGCTGGTTATGAGTGCTACTCCCATCCCCAGAACTCTTGCGATCATTGTATACGGGGATCTGGATATTTCCATTATAGATGAGCTTCCTGCCATGCGTCTCCCGATTAAGAACTGTGTAGTTGGCACGTCTTATCGCCCGAAAGCCTACTCCTTTATAGAAAGGCAGGTGCGGGAAGGGCGCCAGGCGTATGTGATTTGCCCTATGGTAGAAGAAAGCGAGGGGGCAGACGGGGAAAACGTGACGGACTATACAGCACGGCTGAGAGAGATTTTCCCATCAGACATCACCATTGGAATGCTCCATGGAAAAATGAAGCCCAAGGAAAAGAATGGGATCATGGAACAGTTTGCAAGGGGAGAAATCCAGGTGCTGGTGTCTACTACAGTAGTGGAAGTAGGGGTAAATGTGCCAAACGCTACGGTGATGATGGTAGAAAATGCAGAGCGGTTCGGACTTGCACAGCTTCATCAGCTGAGAGGGCGTGTTGGACGTGGGGCATATCAGTCTTACTGTATTTTTATGCAGGGAAATGAAGAGGAAGAGACCTCCAGGAGACTGGAGATTTTGAATAAATCGAATGATGGATTCTTTATAGCGGGGGAGGATCTGAAGCTTCGAGGACCGGGAGATCTGTTTGGAATCCGTCAGAGCGGACAGCTGGAGTTCCGGATCGGAGATATTTATCAGGATTCAGATGTACTGAAAGCTGCCAGTGACGCCGCAGGAGGAATTCTGGAGCTTGACAGGGAGCTGGATCTGCCCCAGCACGAAAAACTGAAGGAAAGATTGAATGCTTATATGAAATATGACCTTGAGAACCTTGGTCTGTAAGGTTATACAGGGAAATAGATGACGAAAAAAACAAGAAAATCCATCCATTTTTTGGCAATAACTGTGCAAGAAAACAAAAATTATCAGGATTTTAAGATTTGTACCCGAAGATTTCCTGAAATTAACAGGTTTTGTTTGTGTACTTTTACCTATGAATTCAGAGAAATGGTTTGTCAAGGGGGATTTTAGCAGAACTTGCAAAAAAAATTGATTCGTAGTATTCTATCATAGAAGCGAAAACGAAGATTATATTCACCGTCAAGGAGGCTATTATAATGGCTACGAAGAGAACTACAAAAAAGGCAGAAACAATGGCGGCCAAGAAGGCTGCTAAGACTGTGGCTGAGGTTAAAGCTACAGCTGCAGCAGAGGTAAAGGCTGAGCCAAGTAAGGCAGAGGCTGTTAAGACAGCTGTTGTTGAGACTGTGAAAGCAGCTACAGAGACTGTTAAGGCTGCTACTGAGAGCGTTAAAGAGACTGCGAAAGAGGCTGTTAAGGAGACTGCAAAGGCTCCGGCTAAGACAGCTGGGAAGGCAGAGGCTAAGAAGCCTGCTGTTAGAAGAACTGCTAAGAAGGCTGCTGTTGCAGCTGAGGAGATTTTTATTCAGTATGCAGGCAAGGAATTCACTACTAAGGATGTAGTGGCAAATGTGAAAAAGGCCTGGACAGAGATGACCGGAAAGAAAGAAGAAGATATCCAGGATATTAAAGTTTACGTTAAGACTGAAGAGAATAAGGCATATTATGTAGTAAACGGTGAAGCAGAGGGACATTACGTAGAGCTGTAATTTCCCCTATATGAATGGCTTTAGGGAGTGTGTGTGCGTTCCCTGAAGCCTTTTTTTGATTTCGAGGGACGTGAGAGGAAGTGGGTGCCGTCTGGGGGAGTATAATTGTATAGGTGGTGTGGGGAAATAAATTGCTGGACAAAAGGGGGTAAATAGGATAAAATATTTAGATATAGACAGGAGTAGCCCCTTGATTTGACAAGGGGTCTTTTTATGAAAGGAATAAAGTATGTTTAATGAAATTGATTTCAGTAAGATAGATACGAGTATTACACCGCCTCAGGATGATACAGAGCGTCAGTATTATTATATGGCGAAGCTGGCTGAGATGGTGGCTTTGAGGGAGCGGGAGCTGGGACGGCGGATTACTTATTGTCTGCAGACGTTTGGGTGTCAGATGAATGAGAAGCAATCTGAGGTTGTTGCAGGGATTATGGATGAGATTGGATTTAAGAGACAGGAAACAGAGGATGCGGATGTTGTGATTTATAATACCTGTACGGTTCGTGAGAATGCCAATCTTAAGGTGTATGGTCGCCTTGGTAAGCTGCATAGTCTGAAGAAGTCTAATCCGGATATGAAGATTGCTTTGTTTGGGTGTATGATGCAGGAGAAGCAGGTTGTGGATAAGATCCAGAAGGATTATCCATTTGTCAATCTGGTGTTTGGAACCCATAATATTTTTAAGTTTGCAGAGCTGTTTTATGAGATGGAGAATCGTGACAGCCAGCTGATCGATATCTGGGAGGGTACGGATAAGATCGTGGAGGAGCTGCCTACAGAGCGTAATTATTCTTTTAAGTCCGGTGTGAATATTATGTTTGGATGTAATAATTTCTGCAGTTATTGCATTGTGCCTTATGTAAGAGGGCGTGAAAGAAGCCGTGAGCCGGAGGCGATTGTGAAAGAGATAGAGGCTCTGGTGGCGGATGGCGTTACAGAGGTTATGCTTCTGGGACAGAATGTAAACTCTTATGGAAAGACTTTGAAGGATCCGGTGACTTTTGCACAGCTTCTTGAGAAGGTGGAGCAGATCGAGGGGCTGAAGAGAATCCGGTTTATGACTTCTCATCCGAAGGATCTATCTGATGAGCTGATCGAATATATGAGTAAGAGCAGGAAGGTGTGCCATCATCTGCATCTGCCTATGCAGTCTGGCAGCAGCCGTATCCTGAAGATCATGAACCGGCATTATGATAAGGAGAAGTATCTGGGACTGGTGGAGAAAATCCGTACAGCGGTGCCGGATATTTCCCTGACTACAGATATTATTGTAGGTTTCCCGGGTGAAACTGAGGAGGATTTTCAGGAAACTCTGGATGTAGTGGAGAAATCTGATTTTGATACTGCATTTACCTTTATCTATTCCAAGAGAAGCGGCACTCCTGCGGCGAAGATGGAGGATCAGGTTCCAGAGGATGTGGTGAAGGATCGTTTTGACCGCCTTCTAAAGCTGGTTCAGGAGAAAGGAAGAGAAGTCTCTTCCAGATTCCAGGGCGAGGTTCAGGAAGTTCTTGTTGAGACGGAGAGCAAGGAAAAGGGTATTTTCACAGGAAGAACCCAGTATAATCTGCTGGTTCATTTTCCAGGAACCCCGGATCTTCTTGGCAAGTATGTGAATGTGCGTCTGGATACCTGTAAAGGCTTCTATTACATGGGAACAAGAGTGGAGGATTAAAGCACCTGCCGAATCGTTACAAAAGATTTATATATCAGATTTTTTGATTCTGTAATCCTGACTATGAATAAAAAGCAATATTTGGCAAAAAGGCTACTGTCACTTCGTGATCAGTAACACGCTTTGCGATGCGCAGAAATCATGCATTCGCATGATTTCGTGCTGAGATTCCCGGACTTCCTGTGAACTTTGTTCGCAAAAAGCACCTTGCGGAACGTTACCATTGAACCGTAAAGTAAAAAGCGCAAATAATATAAATAATTACAAAAAAGGTTGCATTTTTGTGATAAATAGTGCAATATTATTATATTGAACACTCGTGGGAAAGGCGGCACCTGTAATGGTTAAAGGGCTGTGCAGGAAATTTAATGCATTGTTGAGGAAAGAAGCAGTTCATGAGAATGAGCCTCAGCGTATATTGTTCCTTCTCAGAATTATATTGTTGATTCTGGGACTTTATTTTCTGATCATTCCGTTAGTATTCTGCATTGTGGGACCGAAGACAGAGGTCTGGACAGGATATATTTTCGCAGCAATGTCGGTTGCTGCTTTTTATGCAACATACCGGTTGAAGGTACACACCAGTGTGCTTGTCTGCAGCAGTCTGCAGCTGGCATGGGTGATTGTGTTTGTGATTCTCTATGGATGGGACTGCGGTATTCAGCATCTGATGTTTGAGATGCTGGTACTGGTATATTTTGCTGTCTACAATTCTCTTGTGTATAAGGTCAGCTATACAGTAGTTCTGTTCGCAGTACGATTCAGCCTGTTTTTGTACTGCAGGGTAAATATTTCTGTTTTTGCCCTGACAGAAACGGCTACAGTTGTATTACAGATCATAAATACCATTGTGACGTTTGTGCTTATGGCTGTAGCGTGCAGTATGTTCAGCTCCAATGTGGAATCTGCGGAGAAGAAGCTGGTGCTGTATAATGAGCAGTTGAAGAAACAGGCAGGGACCGATCCGCTGACAGGTTTGTGGAACCGCCGTCAGATGATACAGTACATTACGGAGAAGCGCAGGAAAGAGCCTGTTATGGCGTTTACCATTGGTATGGGCGATATTGATTTCTTTAAGAGAATTAATGACCACTGGGGACATGACTGCGGAGATGCGGTACTGGTATGGATCACACAGCACATGAGCCGGGAATTGGGTGAGCATGCCAAATTGTGCCGCTGGGGAGGCGAAGAATTCATCTTCTTTTTCCCGGATATGAACGGAGACGAAGTATGCCTTATGCTCAACACTTTTCGCATGAAGCTGGGCAACGATCTGTTTGACTGGAGGGGAGAATGGATTCCGGTTACTATGACGTTTGGCGTGGAGGAGAATGATTTCAAGTCCAATATAGACACCTTGCTGAAAAATGTGGATGCGAAACTTTATATGGGCAAAGAACAGGGAAGAGACCGGGTGATCTATTAAACTCACCGGGTCTTTTGTCGAATTAACAACAGTAATAAGCAGGAGAATAAAACTTGTATGTATACAGTTGAAGAAATAAAAAATAAAGTAAAAACAGGAACCTGGACAAAAGAGGATGTGGCACGCTGTGTGGAGGAGCTGAAGCAGATATCGGATTTTATTGTTTATACAGAAGAAATCTATTATATAAGTTATGGGATTTTTGCCTATAATTTTCGGGAATATGCTTATTCTCTGATCGAAATCTGCCGGGAGGCCGGAGTTCACATGGAGCGTTCCAAGGAGAAATCCAGACTTTATCTTGCCCTGGTAAGACTTTATTTCTGCCTTGGTTTTCCCCCGAAGATTGTGGAATATGGCCTGAAATATGCCAATTCCGGATTTACCTTAAGATCCCCTCTGAAATCCGTTTATAACACTATCGTAGCCGCTTTTTCAGACTGTGGACTGTTTTTTGAGGCGGATTTTTATCTGGAGAAAATGATGGATATTTCCAGACTGGATCCCTGTGACAGCAGTGTGGATTTCTGGAATTCGGATACTTTAAATGAGCTGGTCTATTATGACAGCAAGGTTTACGTGAAGCTGGGAATGGGAGATGTTGCAGGTGCAGAGCAGGCGTCAGTGGACATGCAGGCGATTCTTACGGAACGGGAGATTCCTGAAGATGGCAGAGCCTTTTTCCTGCTTCAGAAGGAATTTACGGACTTGTATCTTCGCCTTTACCAGCAAAAAGACAAGGCGGTCATTGCGGAAGAATTTAACAATTATATGAAGAAAATGGAAGCCGGGGAGGGTGCCAGGGATACCTTAAGCTTCTGCGTCTGCTATTTCGGAGAGTTCCTTCAGGTAATGGCGGAGGAAGAACGCTGGGACGACATTATACGTATTGGCAACTACATTAAAAATGCCCGGAATTTCAGCGGAAGCTTCTGCCCGGTTTACAAGCTTATGCGCACGGCTGCATGCAGAAGTGACCGGGAAGAGCTTCGGAGACAGATACCGGAATTCGAGAGAATGTATCTGGAGGCTCTGGAGCAGGAGAAGGAGAATTATGACCAGATGGTACGTCTCCTTACCAGGGAGGAGCTTCGGATTGAACGCCTGAAAACGTCCATGGAGAGGGATGCCCTTACCGGCTGTCTGAACCGTGCGGCTTTTGACCACAACAGCAAGCGCTTTATGAAGAATCATAAGAAGGGCAGCCTTGTATTTATTGACCTGGATTATCTGAAGCTGATCAATGACTGCTATGGCCATGAAAACGGAGACCGTTACCTGGTGTGTTTTGCAGAGAATATGAAGTGTGCTATGGACAGGCAGGATCTTCTGTACCGGTATGCAGGAGATGAGTTCCTTATTTTGTCTGCACTGGAGCCGGAGCAGATACAGGAACGGCTAAACGAAATTCTGGAAAAGAGCCCGATCCATTTTGATATTAACGGAGAAATCCGCAACATCAGCTTTTCCTATGGCATTGTGGCATTTGAGGAAAAAAAGGGAAAAATCGCAGATTTGGTGAAGGAAGCGGATCAAAGAATGTATCAGTGCAAGAGCCGGAATCATGAGCGTATTTCCAAAAGAGGTGCGGCGGAATGATCACGCGGGAAAATATTATTCATTTTTACACCAAATACAAAGAAAATCTGAAGACGGAAGATCAGATTCAGGAGAATCTGCTGAAGGCAGAAGACCAGGAGGCGTGGATCGAAAATCTGAAGAACAAATCCAGAATGATGCGCCGGCTTTACATTGAAAATGAGGCACTTCTGAATCTGTATATCCGCCCCTTCCTTGACGGAGAGGCGAGCCTGAACGAGGAACTGGCGAGAGAATTTCTGCATCAGATCCGCATGGCCGATGAGGAGGGCTATGAGGATAACCTTGCCATGCTGGAAATTCTGGAGCTTCTGGATGGATATTTTCAGAAAAGTGATGATCTGGACTCTTATATCTGGACCCTGAATCTTCTGGGAAATTTTTATAACCGTCCCTTCAGTGATGAAGATGGAAAGAAAGGAGCCATGTATTTTGACAGACTGCGGGCACTTTCTTCCAGATATTTTGAGATTGAGGATTTTGACGTAAGGAAGCGAATCCTTTTTTCCTATTATAATTTTCCGATCGTGTTGATGAACTTTAACCTGGACACGTCCAAGGAGCTTTTGCAGTACATTGATGAGGCACTGGAATTTTATAATGATGAGAAAGTCCGGGAATTAGACGGAGAGAGGTTTGATTTTGATGAACTGATCGAAGAACTGAATTATGATCTTCTTGGAAATTCAGTCCTGAGATTTACCGTGAGGGAGATTGATCCGAAGCTTCTTTCCAGAGCATCCCGGGTTCTGGAAGAATATTATCAGCGTGAGCTTGAGAAGAATCCGGAGCCCTACGAAATGTTGGATGAAATATACTGTAATTATAAGTCCTGTCTGTTCTATCAGGGGAAGATAACCTGCACAGAGCTTCTGGAGGATTATCGGAAATTCTGTGAACACAGTATGGAGCATGACGATCTGGACAGCCAGGAGGGAGTGTCTTTTTCTGACAGCCGCTATTTTCAGGTTGCGATCAACCATCTGCCGACGATTTTGGAATTGTTGGAGAAATATGCGGATGAATATCACGGAGCACCAGATCTCCGTGATTTTTGTGTATCCAATTATGTGCATGCTATTCGCAGGCTGTCCAGGACAGAAAACGATACCTTTGTGAATGATGTAGTATGGCGTTCTCTCAGGGATGTGTTGAAATATATTACCGGAGATGAAATAAACACCCTGGTTCTTATGCAGATCATGGTAAGCCGGGATGAAGGCACTGCCATGCACAGTGCAATGGTGGAGCAGATTGCCAGGCGAATTCTGAATGTAGTGATGAAAAAGCGGCCGGAGCTTCTGATTGGAACATTTGGTTATGAGAATGTGGTGGAAGTGCTGGAAAATCAGGAGACGATTCTGGACTATGTTTCCCAGTCTGCACAGCTTCTGGATATTGGAATGATCAGACTTGCATCTATTGTGAACAAGCAGTCACGGCAGCTGACACAAAGGGAAAAGAATGGTATTCTCAGCCATCCCTGTGAAGGGGCTAAATTCGTCGAGGAGATTCCGGCTCTTCGCAAATATCGGGATGCTGTTCTGGGACATCACAAATCCTGGGATGGGAAAATAGGATATCCGGCAGATTTTGACAATACCAGGTCAAATGTGCGTTTCCTTATTGAAATACTGCATATCAGCGATTGTCTGGATGCAGCCACTGACTTTTTGGGACGAAGCTATAAGAATGCCAAGAAGCTGGAACAGGTAGCGGAGGAGTTTTCCTGGGGAAAGGGTTCTGTTTATTGTCCGGAGCTGGTGGAGCTTCTGGAAGAGGATAAAGAACTGCAGGCAGATCTCAGATATCTGCTGGGAGCGGGACGCATCCGTACTTGTTATTCGATATATGGCAAGGCAGTAGATCAAAATGAAATAGAAGAAAGCAGGTTGTTCACAGATATTGAAAACTGGGAAGCCAGCAGCCGGAAGCAAAGTGATGAAGAGGGGGATACGATTCTCGATTTCCTTCACAAAAGCGGAAACGAGAGCCGTCAGCTTCTTGGAGCACTGGCAAGGAATTCTCTGATCATTTTGTATGTGGATATGATGTCCGGCGAATATAAGGTATACTACCGCGGAAACCAGAGACTTCTGGATAAAAAGATTCCGGACGGTTATTACGGAGACTTCCTGAAAAAATATCTGGCGCCAAACTGCGAACCGGGTGATTGGGAAAAAGTACGACTGAAAATCAGACTGTCAGAGCTTTCCCATATATTTCTGGAGCAGGAGGGCAGCTATGAGTGTGAAGCCCGGATCCGGGCAAAAGATGCTTACCGCTGGGTGCGGTTCCAGTTTATCTGCCTGGACGAGGAAAATGTTATGCCAGGCATGATGACTCTGATCGCAACAGACGTTCAGGAAAGCCACAGCAGAAATGAACAGCTGATGAACAGTCTGAAGGAGGCATATCAGTCTGCAGAAGAGGCAAACAAGGCAAAAAGCGTTTTTCTCAGCAGTATGTCCCATGACATCCGCACTCCTATGAATGGAATCCTTGGTATGACCCAGATCGCCATGAACCATCTGAACGATCCGGCACGTATTCTGGATTGTCTTCAGAAGATTGACGATTCTTCCAGACACCTTCTTGAGCTGATCAATGAGGTTCTGGATATGTCGAAAATTGAGAGTGGAGATACGACGTTTCATGAGGAACCACTGTACCTGAGCAAAACCATGAAAATTGTGGATGGAGTATGCCGTCAGGCAGCTGTTGACAAACACCAGATTTTTGATCTGGATATAGAAGAAATCCGGGACGATCATGTGCTGGCAGATCCGGTAAGACTCAGGCGGGTTTTGATCAATCTGATTTCCAATGGAGTGAAGTACACGCCTGAGCATGGATGTGTGCAGGTAAAGGTTACCCAGGGCAATAGCTTTGCAGAGGGAAAAGCAAGCTATTCTTTTGTGGTGAAGGACAACGGAATCGGAATGTCGGAAGAATTTCAGAAGAAGCTGTTTGAGCCTTTTTCACGCGAAGATAACAGTATGACAAATGCTACCCAGGGAACAGGACTGGGACTTTCTATTGCCAAGTCTATCATTGCGCAGATGGGTGGAAGTATTGAGGTAAAGAGCATTCAGGGAGAAGGTACGACTTTTTTTGTGCGGCTGGACCTGAAGCTTGTGGAAGAAGAGAAGGAGGCTGATCAGGCCTTACTGGCAGCAGAGGCTGGTGAAGAGAAGGAAAAGGATCCGGGCTTTTTGAAGGGACGCAGGATCATGCTGGTGGAGGACAATGAGCTGAACCGGGAGATTGCGTACGAGCTTTTGTCCGAATCCGGTCTGATCGTGGATGTGGCAGAGAATGGGCAGGAGGCGATCAAGCTTCTTGGAATCAGGCCGGAGAATTATTATGAACTGATCTTCATGGATATTCAGATGCCGGTGATGAATGGGTATGAGGCCACGGCAAATATCCGTGCAGGAGAGAGTGACTACTGGAAAACTATTCCGGTGATCGCCATGACCGCAAATGTGTTCCAGGAGGATGAGAGCCGGGCGGCAGAGTGTGGAATGAGTGATTATGTGACTAAGCCAATTGACATGAATGTGATTTATTCTGTCCTTGAAAAATGGCTTCGAGGACAGAAAGGATGATGTGAGCCAGTACCTGCCAGAGCTTTTTATATACTCTGGCGGCAGACCGGAAGGGGCTTCCGGTGGTGCTGGCATATGGATGAGGGAGCGATAGAGTTGAGTAAGAATAAGTACGAAATAGATATGTGTAACGGAACCATTATGGACAAGCTGGTTTCTTTTGCCATTCCGCTGATGGTTTCCGGAATTCTGCAGCTGATGTTCAATGCTGTGGATATTATTGTGGTGGGACGGTTTTCCGGCAGCCAGGCCCTGGCAGCAGTTGGATCTACTACCGCTTTGATCAATGTGTTTACCAATCTTTTTATTGGTGTTTCACTGGGAGCTAATGTACTGGCTGCCAGGTTCTATGCGGCAGGTAAGGCGAAGGAGATGTCGGAAACGGTACATACGTCTGTTACACTGGCTTTGGTCAGTGGTGTGGCGATGGCTGCTGTAGGACTTGTTTTTTCAAGATGGGCACTGGAGATTATGGGAACCCCTGCTGATGTTATTGACCAGTCCACCCTGTATATGAGGATTTATTTCCTGGGAATGCCGTTTTTTATGCTTTATAACTATGGCGCAGCTATTCTGCGTGCGGTAGGGGATACCAGACGTCCGCTGCTGTTCCTGGTTGTGGCTGGTGTGACCAACGCGGTGCTGAATATGATTCTGGTGATCGTGTTTCATCTGGGTGTTGCAGGTGTTGCCATTGCGACCATTATTTCCCAGCTGATTTCCTGTATTCTGGTTCTTAGATGTCTGTATATGACGGACAGCAGTTATCAGCTTCGGTTTTCCAGATTGTGTATGAAGAAATTTTATCTGGTACAGATTTTTCAGGTGGGAATACCGGCAGGAGTGCAGAGTACGGTTATTAACATTTCCAATGCGCTTTTGCAGTCTTCTGTAAATTCCTTTGGTTCCACTGCCATGGCTGGTTATACGGCGGCGAATAATATTCTGGGATTTTTATATGCGTCTGTAAATGCGGTCACTCAGGCCTGTATGAGCTTTACCAGCCAGAATTATGGCGTTGGGAAATATAAACGTATGGACAGAGTGCTGCTGGACTGCGGAATCCTGTCTTTTGTGATTGCCCTTGTGCTGGGATGCGGCTCTTACATGTGTGGCGGTGAGATCCTGAAGGTTTACACAGAGGATCCGGAGGTTATCCGATGCGGTGTGGAGATTCTTTCCATCACCACAGTGCCTTATTTCTTATGTGGAATCATGGATCTTTTTCCTGGCGCTCTCCGGGGAATGGGACATTCCGGTGTGCCTATGATCCTTTCTATTATCGGTACGGTTGGTACTAGAATTGTGTGGATCTTCTGGATATTCCCACAGCACAGAAGCCTGTACACCTTGTTTATTTCCTATCCGGCATCCTGGTTCATTACCATTGTGCTGCAGGTGATCTGCTTTGTGTTTGTGAGACAGACGGTGCATGGACAGCTGAAAGGTACCGGGAAAGCGGCGTGATGGAAAGAAAGAAGAGAAATGTTATAATATGTTTCTGAAACGGGTAAGAGCCAGGGAAAGCGAAACGCTTCCCTGGCTCGTTTTTAGCTTCCGTTCCCTCTGAGCTTCACGAAAGATAATAATGGAAAATGACATAATTGGGTAAGTGTGAATGATTTAATAATTCGGCTGGGCTAACTTCCTCCCATTAAAGTTAGTGCAGGCGATTATTTGTGTGGGCATTTGGCGTAAGTTGTTGTGCTTACGTAGTCCATGATGACAAGATGATTGCATTTTTGACAAATTTTTGCAGTATAGCGTTTTACTTCACAACCACCATTACTTTTGGGATAATGTCTATCCGCGTATCCCTCTTTAAAATCATGTGTGCATATAAGGGCACGTGTTTCTAAATCGGAAGAAGTAACTGGAACTGAAAAATGATCTTCTGTTTCAAAATATATATCTGAGTTTGAAAACTGAGAATCTAAAGTGTTCACTTCTTCAAAAGAAATAGAGGATTCAGTAATTGGAGAAAATACTGGTGCTTCCGTTGTCTGCATCGGCGCATACCCAAACACCGTAGTCCCGCTCAAAAATACAGATGCCAATATCGCAGCAGCAGTACCAATTTTACTGGCTTTCTTATTCTTCATCATAATAAATTCCACTCTCCTTTTCATCGTATGTTTGGCCCCCAATAAGTTGTTTTTCCAGACTACAGGAACCTGTCTGTTTCTTGCGGAAAGAGTTACGAGAGCAATTGCGTAGGCTTTTTTCTCCTCCGTGGTGAAACCTTCGGTGGCGGCTTGATCTGCAATGTTTTCGGAAAAGCTGGTGTAAAGCAGAAGCGTAAGCAATGTTAACGGGTTATAAAAATGAAGGCAAATGGCTAACAGGCAGAGCAGCTTTACAGCTGAGTCATGACGGCGCAGGTGTGAATATTCATGCCGCATAATCATTTCTGACAATCTGGAATCCTCAAGGCTCTCCGGCGCGACAATGAAAGGCTTCAGGAAACCTATAGTATAGGGAGAACCAATAAGGGGAGAAATACGGTATTCTACATCCCCGATTCCAGGTAAGAAACAAGTTCTTTTCTCAGTAATCTTTTTCAGCTTTCGCGTGAGCCGGTGATACTTTATGATTTCGTAAACACTGAAGCCTGAGATTAAAAATAGCCAGCATAATCCAATCATAAGAATCCAGTCGGACATCCATAATGAAATTCCGTGATAAGAAATTGCTCCTTTGTCGTCAAAATTGATGTAATAAGAGATGTTTGCAAGAGCGTCTGTTCTTATCAAAACATCTGTTGGCATCAGATATTTAACCACCTGAAACGGTATCAAATACCCCGCCAGACTCAGAAACACCAGGTTCCGGCCAAGCCGGTATGAAAATTTTTTCCTTTGGAGAAGCAATAGCAGGAGACAGATGATCAGTGGCACTGTTCCTGCTATGCTCATACAGATTAAAAGCATGCAAGTCCCTCACTTAAAATTTGTCAATAAAATCCAGCAAGTCCTTCTGATCTTCTTCGCTGAGATCGGAATCTTCGGCAAAGGCACAGAACAGACAGGTAAGTGAATTTTTAAAGCTCTGGAAATCAGAATCTCCAGAATCCCTGCAGCTGGTCTGGCGATTTTTTATCAGCTCCTTCATCGCATTCCGGAACAACAGGTTCTTCTTATCAAGCTTTCGTCTAAGCTGCAAACAGTGTACGAAGAGACCTAAGGTTACCAGAGGAAGGCTAAAGGATAACAGAATTGCTTTCGCCAGGTAAAAGGCAGCAGCCGGCTGATCCAAATTCGGAATTCCGTTCATCATGCAGATCAGCAGCGAGCATCCGGTGACGATCACAAAGAGAACGCCGGATAAGGTTAAAATTATTTTTTTCATTGAGTACCTCCTCATTCTACGTAGAGCGGGAATTCAGAAATAATTTTGTTTTCTGCTCCCTTCACTATATATACGAAAACCAGAGAAAGAAATAACACGAAATCTGAAAAAATTTTTGGAAATTTTTCAGATAAGATAAATTTATGGTATACTTACAGAGAGATTGAGAAAAATTACAGGTCTGATATCATATCAGATATTGAAAAGACACTTCCTGACAGTGTGTAAAAATCAACGCTTCGTTAGGAAACTGTCAAATAATCATAGAAGGAGAACAATTATGCCCAAATTTCTGATCATCGACGGCTCCTCCATGCTGTCCACATCCTATTACGGAAATCTTCCCAAATCTATCCTTTTCGCAAAGACAGACGAGGAAAAAGAGAGACACTATCCGGAAATCCTGCACACCTCCGATGGAAAATACACAAATGCCATGTTCACCATGCTTCGCACCCTTCTGGCTGTCTATAAGAAGGTAAAGCCGGAATACGTGGCATTTACCTTTGACATGACAAGAGATACTTTCCGCCGCACCCAGCTTGGCGCCGATTTTTACAAAGCCAATCGCAAGGAGACTGCCCAGCCATTAAAAGAACAGTTTATCCAGATGGAAGAGCTTCTGAAAGCAATCGGCTGTCCGGTATTTATGAGCCAGGACTATGAGGCTGACGATTATGCGGCATCTCTTGTGGAGAAATTCCAGGGCCCGGATCTGCAGACTTATGTGCTTACCAAGGATCACGATTATTTTCAGCTGGTAAGCGAATATACCCGCATGTGGCGTGTTGTTACGAAGGATAAGCTGGAGAATTTAAAGGATGCATATGGCCTGTTTGGAAAAGAGGCTTACGAGGAACTCCCTTCTAATGTATTTGAATATACACCGGAAATTGTCTGTTCTGAGGAAGGGGTATATCCGGAACAGATTCCTGTGCTTCTGGCGATCACTGGAGATCCAGGCGATGGAATTCCAGGCTGTAAGGGCGTTTCCTCAGCAGCAGCGCCGCTTGTAGCAGAATATAAAACCCTGGACGCGATCTATGAAGCAATTGAGGACTGCGAAGACGTGGCAAAGAAAGAAAAGGAACTGAATACTTTCTGGAAAGAAAACCTTGGAATAGGCAGAAGCCCTCTGAAAGCACTGAAAACAAATAAAGAGATGGTATACTTAAGCGAACAGCTGGCAACTATGAAACATGACATTGAGATAAAAGAAAGCCTGGAAGATATGCGGCTTCATATTAATGCAGAAGAACTGATCAGACAGTTAAAGCGCTACGAAATGAACAGTATTTTGACGGAATATGAAAAAACACTAAAATTGTCAAAATATAAAGAAAACACTTAATTGTCAGAAAAAAGAGAAAATATCAGAAAAAATACAAATGGGTGTGGGTAATGTGTGCTTATTTGCACAAAATACATAAATTATTCACAAAACACTTGCCTAAAACGGAGTAATACGCTATAATTTCCCCATACTACTTATTGATCAATTTCAATAAATTTAATTCATGGAGGGAAATGTATGAAGAAAGATTTGAAAACACTCAATAAGTCTGTTGCCATTGCAATTGCAGCGGCAATGACCGCAACTTCCGCACCGACACCACTTCTGGCGTCAGATTTTACAGATGGAGGAGATTTCGTATCTGAGTCTCCGGCAGCGGAAGCGGACACCACAGAGGAAGCTGCTGTAGAGGCAGATGGCTTCGGAGATGAAGCCGCAGTGGCAGCTGTTACAGAGGATGGCTTCGGTGACAGTGAGGCAGTTGCAGACGCAGAAGAGAGCGGAAGCACCGACGAGGTTGCTGCTTTTGATGCAGAGGCACCTGGCAAGATCGGACATGTTGCATTTGATGAGGAGGATAAGAATGTTCTTACCTGGTATGCAGACCAGAAGGCAGATGAATACCAGATCCGTGTAACAGACGGAGAGTACACTTACCGCTACTATTATAATGCAAGCGAGCCAGAGACCGGTTATCCGTCCACAGTCAACTTAAGCTATAGTCTTACAAATCTTACCATGCAGCCGTTCAAGGTTGACGCAGAAGGAAACCTTGTATACAAACCAGATGGTAAAAACGGATATATTGCAGGTCTTGAGAATGGCAAGACATACAAGGTTTCCGTTCGCGCCGTAAACCGTAACAGCGCAGATGGAACTGTTGCATATGGTGAATGGTCTGACGCTGTAGATTATACCTACGCAAAGAAGGTCGCTGAGCCGAAGAGTGTGACAATTTATGCAGCTGAAAGAAAGAATCAGATTCAGGTATCCGGCGAGAACCAGAACCTCGAGGTTTCCATTAAGGATGAAGCTGGAAATGAATATTATTCTTATGCATACGGAGCAAAGGAACCCTCCTATGTAACTACTTCAGGTAACTGGCTCAATTTCTATGAGAATTACGGTTATCTGCTTAAAAAGAACGACACCACAGGTCTTTATGAAGTCGCTTCTGATGCAGACGGAAAATATATCGGTGCTTTCCAGAAAGGCAAGAAATATACCGTTAAAGTCCGTGCATATACAGGCTCCGGCGATGAGAAGAAGGTAGGCGACTGGTCCAATGAACTGGTTGTAGAAGCAGACGACAGCGGCAGTCTTGTACCAGAGAAGACCGGTAATTTCAAATACAACGATGAATATGAATATGTAAGCTGGAACCGTATCCAGAATACATATGTATCCCAGTACGAAGTTGAAGTAGATGGAAAAGTTGCCTTTACAACAGATTCCAATTATTCCTATCCAAACTTCTATTTAGGAAGAACCTACGGAGAGTTCAAATTTGAAAGAGGTAAAACCTATACCATCCGTGTCCGCGGAATTAATTACAGATATGAGAATGGTGCAAACAAGAAGCAGGAAGGTGAATGGTCTGACGCTTATACAGTAACTTATAAAGCTGTAGATACAAGCCTGAAGAAAATCTCCGGTGTAACAGCATCTTCTTATGTTCTCAGCTGGAATCCGGATAAGAATGCAGACAGCTATGAGATTAAGATTACAGACGAAGCTGGACGTGAGTACTTTGAGTCACTGGCATCCGATCGGAAGAGTGGCAGGTATACCAGAGTAAGCGGCACCAGATATTCCTTTGATGAGTCTGATTATAGAACTTATACAAGCGTAGACGGAGTTCTGGAACCTGTTATTTATCCGGCTACCGGTCAGCCTGTTTATGCATTTGAAGACGGAAAGACCTATAATCTTTCTGTTCGTGCCGTTAAGATCGGAGAGGATGGTAAGGAAGTATACGGAGACTGGTCCAATGCATTTGCATACAAAGTAACCGCTTCAGATGCAGGTACCAGTGAGAAGCCTGCAGCTGTTTCCGGTGTAAATGTAAACACAGAGGCTAGTGAGCCAACCTTGCGTTGGAACGCACTTGACAATGTAAACCGCTATGAAATCCTTGTAAAAGATTCTGCCGGCCGTGAATACGTGAGCTCAGCTTCTCTGAAGGATGACGGAACTGTTGATAAGACCTACTACAGCGTCGGACGCGGTAATTTCCCAAGTGTTTCCCTGTCAGAGCTTAAAGATGAAGATCTGTATACATATACAACAGATCCTAAGGTTTCATTTGACCGTGTAAGAGATGAGAATGGCGATCCGATCAAGGCAATGGCTCCTGGAGAATCCTATACTTTCCAGGTACGTGCAGTACGCACTTATACCGTTGATATAGACGGAAAGAAAGTCACAAAGACCGTAGAAGGCGACTGGTCAGCACCGTCCGCTGCATTTACAGTAGATGCTCTTCAGCCGATCACAGATCTTCAGTATGTGAAAGCTGACGACAATTACTATTATTTCACATACAGTGCAAAGGTTGATTTAGACAGCGTATGGTATCAGATCGCAACAGGCACAGAATTTACTACTGCAACTATGGTAAGTGACTGGAGCAGCTTCTATTATGATGGCTCAGCTGGTTCCGCGAAACTGAAGATCAGCAAAAACAACAGTAATCTGGAAGCAGGAAAAACCTATTATGTTCGTGCAGTGAGCAGTGCAGACAGACCGGAAGAGGAAGAGGTTGCAAAACTGAAACCTGCAGCAGTCTCCTTCACTACAGATGCAGAAAAGGCACCTAAGAATGTAACTGGCTTAGAGATGTATAAAGAATCTGAAAACAGCTTCGAATTCCGTTTTGATGCTGTTCTGGAAGATGGCGACTCTTATGAGCTCCAGTACACTGATAAGGCACAGCCTTCCGAAGAGGACTGGGTAACAGCTTCTTCCAGTGGTTACTATGATGAAGATGAAGATGAGTACTATGAGGATGATGATGCACTTACATTGAGAAAATCCTTATTAAAAGAAGGAGCAACCTATGTAAGAGTTGTCGCTTATGTAAAAGACAAGAGCGGAAACAAGAAATACGGTACTCCTTCCAATGTAGTAGCTGTCAATGTCTCCAAAGCCACTTCAGCGATCAGCAACCTGAAGCTGGTTGAGAAAACACCGGATGGTTATGTATTCTCCTATGACGGAACTGTAAGAAAAGAAGAAGATGTAGAATTCTGGTATTCCGAATCACCTGAATTTGTAAATGATTACAAGGTTACAGATTGTATTTCTGGTGAGAATAATAAGGCAACACTTTACTTTGAATCACTTACACCAGGCAAGACCTATTATGTGCGTGCCCGTGTAAAAAATGATAAGGCAGCTACACTTGCACAGAAATACAGTGCATACACAAATACAGCATCATTTAACGCTGGTATGCCGAATATATCTGTAACAAATGTTATCACAGCTAAGACCGTTACCTTAAAGATGAGCGCTGAAAGCGGATCAGAAAGCTGGCTTACCGGCTATCAGATCCAGCGAAAGAATGGCAAGAAATATAAAACAATTGCCAAAACTACAGACAGCGTTTATAAGAACACCAAACTGAAAGCAGATACTACCTATACTTACAGAGTAAGACCATATTATTATGATTCCGAAACAGGCAAGACCACTTATGGAGCATGGGCTTATAATAAGGTTACTACCTGGGGCGGTGCGCTGAAGCTGAAAGCAACACCTAAGAGCACAACTTCTGTAAAACTGTCCTGGACCAAGATCAAAGGTGCTAAGGGATATGAGATTTACAGATGTGAAGGATCTTCTATTGGAGATACTGTAGCAGCTGGCATGACCAACAATTTTGCTAAGTATAAACTGATCAAGACTACAAGTGCAAAGGCTTCCAGTTATACAGACAAGAAGCTTCAGAGCGGTATGGATTATTACTATCTTGTAAGAGCATACAAGACTGTAGGAAACAGCAAGTATTACATTGATGAAGGTGTATATGCAAATCTTAGCTTCGAGATGACTACCGTTAACAGAATTTCTTATGCAAACGGTAAGATGAAGTTAAGCTGGCAGCCGGTATATGCAGGAAAGGGTTATCTGGTTGAGAAGAGAAATGAAGAGACTGGTGCATGGGAAACCTATAAGACACTGAAAGCTTCCACATCTTCCATTACATTCCCGGCAGCAGATACGGAAACAACCTATCGTGTACGTGCATACAGAGGACAGGAATACAGCAATGAAATCAGAGCAACAGTTAATCCTGTTTTAGCAACTCCTGGCAATGTAAAAGCTGTTGCAAACAAAGCAGATGGAAGTATTACTGTAACATGGAATCCGGTAGCAGGTGCTGATTACTATCGTGTATACAGAACCACCTCTTCCTGGAACAGATATAACAAAGACAGCAATTCTTACAGCTATAGTTACGGTTCCAGTGCAACTGTCCCGAATTATGTTGCTGATTCCACAACAGTCAGCGGATACAAATTCGTTAGTGAACTGAAGGAAACGACTATTACAGATCGCGAGATCAAGTACACCTATAATGGTGCAACAAGCACAGAGTACAAAGGACCGAAAGCAGGAGTAAAATATTACTATTATGTAATTGCTTACAAGAATGGTAAGTCCTATGAGTACAAAGATTCTGCTGACGCAACATACACAAGCGGTGCAAGCAAATCTGCAAGTGCTATAGTTTCCACAGCAAAGATCGCGAAGCCAACCAGTCCAAAAGCGAAAGCAACAAAGGGCAAGATTACTGTCAGCTGGAAGAAAGTAACAGGAGCTACCGGATATCAGGTATACCGTTCCACTAAGAAAGGTTCCGGATACAAACTGGTAGGAACTATTACAAAAGGCTCCAAAGTGAAATATGTTGACAAGAGCTCCAAGAAAGCTGGAACCAAGTATTATTACAAAGTACGCGCCGTTGGAAACAACGAAGCAGGTGTTCCAATCTATTCTTCTTACAGCACACCAAAATATGCGAAAGCAAAATAAATAAAGTGTAATAAAATCCCCCTCCTGTTAGACAGGAGGGGGATTTTTGGTTACCCGGATGTAAAAACTTATGAAACTATTTGAATGCAGATATAAGAAAAGAAGACCTATATTACAGGCCTTCTTTAATAAGCTTACCATCCTTTAAATGCAGAATTCGCTGATTGCTACTTCCTCTGAACTGAAGGGAGAGATTTTTCAATTCCTGGATAAACTCTCCGTCTACCAGAACGTCGATGCAGGAGAGCATCCGGTCTGTAAAAGGAGTGTAGATCTTACCTCCGGGAACCATATCTTTGTCAAAAAGATATCCACTGTAACACCAGATGGATTTATCCGGAAAGGTACGCCTGATCTCTTCCAGAAGCTCTGCCAGAACAGGCTGATTCTCTGGCTCGAATGGCTCGCCGCCGAGTAGGGAGAAGCCCTCTATATAAGACGGAGCAAGCAACTCCAGGAGCTTATCCTGAGTCTCCCGGGTAAATGGCTTACCGTAGTTAAAATCCCACGTAGGTGCGTTAAAACAGCCCTTACAGTGGTGCCTGCAGCCAGATACGAACAGGCTTACACGCACGCCTGTGCCGTCTGCAATGTCGTAGGATTTAATGTTTCCGTAGTTCATAACTGATTCCTCTTTTCCTTCTGTGCTTGATAATCAAATGCACACATCTTGCAGAAAGCCTTTTTCAAACACGATTCAGGACTTTCATAGTAAAATACCATTATGCAAAAAAATCCGGACAGAAATCAAAATTATGAAATTCAGAAAACTGTCCGGAGTGTTATTGTTCAGTGGTAACGTTATATAAGGTTCTGTAAACGTAGTTACAGAAAACCCGGGAACCATTACTTATTACAGATGTAATACACGATCCTTAATCTCCTGGGTACGTCCCTGGTTCCAGAACTGAGTACCGATGTATCCGCAGGTTCTTCTTGCAACGCTCATTTTATCCTGATTGCGGTTACCGCAGTTCGGGCATTCCCAGATCAGCTTGCCGTTCTCGTCTTCTTTGATCTGGATCTCTCCGTCATATCCGCAGACATCACAGAAATCACTCTTGGTATTCAGCTCTGCATACATGATGTTATCATAGATAAACTTCATAACAGAGAGAACTGCCGGAATATTCTGCTTCATATTCGGAACTTCCACGTAGCTGATGGCTCCTCCTGGAGAAAGCTTCTGGAATTCAGACTCGAATTTCAGCTTGGAGAATGCGTCAATCTCCTCAGTAACGTGAACGTGATAGCTGTTTGTAATATAATTCTTATCCGTAACTCCTGGAATGATGCCAAAACGCTTCTGAAGACATTTGGAAAACTTGTATGTGGTGGATTCCATCGGAGTGCCATATACAGAGTAGCTGATGTTCTCAGCTGCCTTCCACTGGGCACATTTGTCATTGAGGCGCTGCATAACCTTCAGCGCAAACGGACGAACCTCAGGGTCTGTATGAGGCTTTCCGTACATTCTCATGCACATCTCATGGAGACCTGCATATCCAAGTGAGATCGTAGAATAGCCGTCATAAAGAAGCTTGTCAATGGTCTCACCCTTCTTAAGCCGTGCAAGAGCACCATACTGCCACAGGATCGGGGCAACATCGGAAACTGTGCCAAGAAGACGCTCATGTCTGCAGCGGAGTGCTCTGTGGCAAAGCTCCAGGCGCTCCTCCAGAATCTCCCAGAACTTATCAAAATCGCCGTCTGAGGAGCAGGCTACATCTACAAGGTTAATGGTAACAACACCCTGGTTAAAACGACCGTAGAACTTGTAGGAACCGTCCGGGTTCTTCTGTTTCTCCTCAACGGTAAGGAAGGAACGGCATCCCATGCAGGTGTAAACATTGCCGTTTTTTAACTGGCGCATGATCTTGGCTGAGATGTAATCCGGAACCATACGCTTGGCAGTACATTTCGCTGCAAGCTCTGTGAGGTACCAATATTTGGAATCCTCGTGGATGTTATCCTCATCCAGCACATAGATCAGCTTCGGGAATGCAGGTGTGATCCACGCACCGCGCTCGTTCTTAACACCCTGCATACGCTGCTTCATAACTTCCTCGATGATCAGTGCAAGGTCATCACGGGTGCGTCCCTCCGGAACTTCATCAAGATACATGAAAATCGTTACAAATGGTGCCTGTCCGTTACAGGTCATAAGAGTGATCAGCTGGTACTGGATCGTCTGGATACCACTCTGGATCTCATCCTTCAGTCTGCGTTCCGATACCTTCTGGATGATCTCATCATCAAGAGGCTCACCGCAAGCCTTACGTTCCTCGATTACCTTGTTACGGATCTTCTGGCGGCTGATGTCTACAAAAGGAGCCAGATGGGCGAGAGAGAAGGACTGTCCGCCGTACTGATTGCTGGCTACCTGTGCGACGATCTGTGTGGTAACGTTACATGCGGTAAAGAAGCTGTGAGGCTTCTCAATCAGTGTCTGGCTGATAACCGTGCCGTTCTGGAGCATATCCTGCAGATTGATCAGGTCACAGTTATGCTCACGCTGTGCGTAGTAATCGGAATCATGGAAATGAATGATTCCCTCGTCGTGAGCCTTTACGATCTCCTCAGGAAGAAGAACACGCATGGTCAGGTCCTTGCTGACCTCGCCTGCCATGTAATCACGCTGGGTAGAGTTAATAGTAGGGTTCTTATTGGAGTTCTCCTGCTTGGCATTCTCATTAATCTGGTCAAGAAGAGCAAGGATGCTGTCGTCTGTGGTATTGGACTTGCGGGTAAGCTCTCTCTTGTAGCGATAGCGCACATACTTCTGTGCAACCTCATAACCGCGCATCTCCATAATGCCGGTCTCTACCATATCCTGAATATCTTCCACATTGACAGCGTGGGAGGATTCAAGGGCACGGGTGGCAATCATATCAGCAAGCGCAGTGATCTGGTAATGACTCAGCCTGTGAAGCTTGGGAACCTCCTCATTCGCTTTTTCAACGGCGTTGATGATCTTCGCCTTATCAAAAATAACTTCCACGCCATTTCGTTTAATGACGTTTGCATTGACCTCAGTACTCATTCTTTCAAATCCCTCCATATATTGTGTTTAAATCTTTAATTACATACTAGATGTTGTGCACTATCAATATTACAGTATTCTACAGAAAAGTCAAGGTCAAAACCATTGATTTTAAAAATCTGTGAAATGTGCTGAATTTTCGTCAGCAGGACAGAAGAATCATTCGGTGATCTCCGGTATAGAGTTCCTGAAATGTGCGGAATCATCGGGGTTATTCCGTATGTGAAATTTTACCGTACACAATAAAACAGTTACTGGATGACCAGTAACATGTTTTGTATGATTTCGCGCCGCAGCTGTGAACAATGTTCACAAAAACACCTGGCGGAATACTGCCTTCTGAATAGTTACGGGGCATGAACAAAGGGCTGCCCTGGGCAACCCTTTCTCGCGTCCGCATCTTCCTCTATTATACTTGGAAAAAAATAAAAATCAACCCTTGACACCACCAGAAGTGAGTCCTCCAACCAGATTTTTTTCAATTCCGACGAACAGAATTACAACTGGAACAATTGCATAGAGGGAAGCAGCAAACAGATACTGCCACTCGATCATATTGTAACCGTTGAAAATATTGATACCAACGGTGAGAGGCTTGAAGGTATCAGTGGAGATCAGTGTCAGTGCCACTGTATATTCGTTCCAGGCGTTGATAAATACGAAAATAAGCGCTGTAACGATACCAGGTGCAGCAACAGGCAGAAGGATCCTTAAAAGGGCATGTACGCGGTTACAGCCGTCAATAGTGGCAGCCTGCTCCATCTCAGGGGAGATGCTCAGGAAAGTACCGCGGAGCAGCCAGATAGCAAATGCCTGGTTAAATGCTGCGTTGATAAAGATCAGGCCGATAATGCTGTTGGTAAGATGGAACGCCATCATAACCTTGTAGATACCGATGAGAAGTACAACCGGTGCGAACATCTGGGAGACAATAACAAATCCCAGAAAAGCAGTCTGGCCTTTGAATTTCATTCTGGACAGGGCATAAGCAGCTGGGATACCGCAGACCATAGCCAGAAGAGTGGAGCCTCCTGCGATCACAATGGAGTTCATCATGTAATTGCTCATGGGAGCCAGCTTCCATACGTCTGTGAAGTTGGACCAGATGGCCTCAACAGGGAAAATAGTTCCATTCATGGAAAAGATTTCCGCGCCGCTTTCCAGCGCGCGCAGCGTGACGGAAAAACCGTTATCCGTCTCTTTCCACTCGGCGGGCATCTGCAATTCGTCGCGAATGCGCCGCTTCCATTCCGCCGCGTGGGTATCCAGCTTTTCCTGCTGAGACGCCCGAATGCGCGAGGCGAACATTTCCACGCTCTCGCGGCCCTGCGGGGTCAGAAACAGCAGCGCCCCTTCCATATGGCGCGCCTCGCGGATGAAGCCCGCTTCTTTCAGACCGCCGAGCGCCAGATAAAACTGAAACGGGTTCATCAGCCCGCTTTCAGCCAGAAAGCGCAGCAGCTGCTCCTGCGTGCATCCGCCCAGGCGGCTCAGCGAGGAAAGCAGAATCAGCTTGTCTTCTTCTTCCGTAGCATGCGCGTCAAGAGGCATGAGCCGCACCTCCGGTTCTGAATGATCGTTCCACGCCGGTTATTTGGAAGCGTTCTCCCCATCGTCCTTGACGATGTAGCCGTCCAGCTCGCGGAGCAGGTCGTCGCAGTCGTCGCTGTAAATCGACATCGTAATCGGGCGGGACAGATCGATAGAGAAAATGCCCAGAATCGATTTGGCGTCCACCACATAGCGGCCCGAACGCAGATCCATATCATACGGATAACGATTGACCAGGCTGACAAAGTTTTTCACATTGTCGGTCATCATCGTCAGGCGAATCGTCACTGTTTTCATATTCTTGCTCCTCATCGCGCGGCGGCGCGCGTCACAGTCCATCATTTGCCAACATGCTCTTTCATTATATCCAAAACACACATGAAATGCAAGCGCGGTTTTTGGTTGATGCAGTTCTTGACGCTTCCCATCCGTTGTGTTATTCTTTTCGCATTGCTTTTGATTTGAGGTGATCGGTCTTGTTTGCCCATCGTTCGCATCGCCAGGTGGAAATGACCGCCGGGCCGCTTCTGCCCAATGTGCTCGCGTTTACCGTGCCGCTGATTCTCTCCGGCGTGCTTCAGCTTCTATATAATTCCGCGGATATCATCGTCGTCGGACGCTTTGCAGATTCCGTCGCGATGGCCTCCGTCGGCGCGACGACCTCGCTTATTCATCTTCTGGTCAGCATGCTGATGGGTCTGAGCGTCGGCGCGTCCGTGGCCGTCGCCCGCGCGACCGGAGCCGGAGACCGGGACGGCGTGTGCTGCGCGGTGCATACCTCCATGGCGCTGGCCGTCCTTTCCGGCGTGCTGCTCGGCGCGCTGCTGCTGCTCCTCTCCGCCCCGCTGCTGGAACTGATGGGCTGCCCCGAAAACGTGCTGGCCGGCGCGAAGCTCTATCTCAATATTTACGCC
>OGRT01000329.1_pt1 | contig 56186 bp, 38 predicted proteins | sample 1553581 | NCBI WGS metagenome assembly OGRT01 (sample SAMEA2580113, study PRJEB22360) | human gut metagenome | biome: human gut; feature: human-associated habitat; material: faeces | place: Denmark | collected 2008/2010
GCAGATTTTCCGGGGCTTAGCTTTTCTTAAGGCCCGAAACCGAGCCGAAGAGAATGATTTGAGCTTGCGTCCCTCTTAGCTGATCTTCCCGGGCTTAGTTTTTCTTAAGACCCGAAACCGAGCCGAAGAGAATGATTTGAGCTTGCGTCCCTTTCATCTGGAATAAAACCCACTCTCAACCTCCACCGGAATCACCCTCTCCTCAATCCCCTCAATCTCAATAAACCTCTGTCTCCCCAACATCTCCACCATCTGCGCAAGCAGCTCCCTGCTCCCCTGCGCCTCCATCTCCACGCGGTCATCCCAGTTATTTCTCACCCAACCGGTAACCCCCAGAGAACTGGCAATATAACAGGCCCGATAGCGAAATCCAACTCCCTGCACTCTCCCCGAAAACCAATAATGCTTCCTTATCAGATCCTCTCTCATCTCCGAACCCTTCCCATCCTGAACATCATGCTTTTTCCAGACTCCCCGGCCTTTCTCATACTCCTCAGCAATCTCCTCACCCGTCTCAGAATCCTGCAGAAACGTTCTATACTTCTTTCTCTTAAAATCAAATATACTCAACAGCAACCCTCTCTCACAGCTACTGTGCCGGCAACTTGATTTCCCAAACACTCTCACATCCTTTCCTGCCAGCCTGTTTCAGGAATCACTCTGCCGCCACACTACAATCACACCCTGATCACAAACCCATCTTTTCTCGCTTTCGCCTTCGGATATTCCCCGGAGCGATAGCCCAGAACACAGTAACCAATTCCAACATAAGACTCCGGCACGCCCCACTCTGCCTTCAATGCCTTTCCCTCTTCAGAAGCAAACACCTCTCTTGCACGATGAATCCAGCAGGAATCAACCCCAAGGGCATGAGCAGCATTCATCAGATTTCCCATAACAAGGCTTCCATTTTCCACACAGGTAGGCATATTACTGTCTGCAAAAACCACAACAACTGTCGGTGCCCCATAGAACGGATCACTCTCAGTCCCCATCACATCCGCATTCATTTTAGAAAGCTTCGCAACAAGTTCCGGATTCTGTGTCACTACCATAAGTGTACCCTGTTGTCCCATTCCGCTTGGTGCATATTCCCCTGCTTCAAGAATCTCATTCAACACTTCTTCCGGCACCAGATCTTCTTTATAACCACGTACACTTCTTCGCTCCAAAAGATTTTTTATTGTTTCATTCATGTCTCATATCCTCCTGTATTTATTTTCATCACTGTCAAAGCAACATTACTGTCCACCACGTTCTCAGCAACACAGTCAGGCAACAATATCTTCCTATATTATAGCACTACATCTACCAAAACTCACCTGTATTTCCCATAATTTTCAGGCAATTTTCCTTGCCCCTGCATCACAACTGGTCTATAATAAAGAACAGACTAACATGAGGTATAAACTATATGAACAAAAAAGAAATTTCTGAAATCAAGAAACAGTTCACTCCCGAGAACTGTTCTCTCACCCGCATCTGCGGATGTTACGTTGACGGAGAAAAGAATAAAAAAACCGAACTGAAAGAAGCATTTCTCTCTTTATCAGAAGAAGAAATGTTCAAATACTTTGAAATTTTCCGCAAATCCCTTTCCGGAACAATAGGAAAAAATCTGATGAACATGGAATTTCCTCTCGAGCAGGAAACTGAGGGTGGAACTCAACATTTTCTTATGAAACTGAGAGAAAGCAAACTGACCGATGATGCACTGGTAGAAAGTTTCTACGATAAGATCATTGAAAACTATGATTATCCCGAAAACTACTACATCATCCTGATCCATGGAGTATATGATATCCCCGGAAAGTCTTCCGACGGTGCAGAAATGTTTGATGCATCTGATGAGATTTATGAGCACATCATGTGCTGTATCTGTCCTGTAAAACTCTCTAAGGCAGGTCTTTGCTACAATGCCGAAACCAACAGCATCCAGGACCGTATCCGCGACTGGATCGTGGAACTTCCGGATGTTGCTTTCCTTTTCCCGCAGTTTAACGACCGTAGCACTGACATCCATGGTGTCCTTTATTATAGTAAAAATGCAAACGAGCTTCGGGATATTTTTATCGATGAACTGCTTGGATGTACAGCACCTCTTTCTGCAGGAGGACAGCGTGATTCCTTTAACGCACTGGTTGAAGATACTCTGGGCGACGACTGCAGATATGACACTGTATTAAGCATTCACGAGAAATTAAACGACCTGATCGAATCACAGAAGGATGAGCCGGAACCTGTAGTTCTGACCAAATCTGAGGTAAAACGCCTCTTTGAAGAATGCGGCGTAGAAGATGAAAAACTACAGTCATTTGATGAACAATACGAGATCACAGCCGGGGAAAAATCCTCTCTGGTTGCTTCCAACATCACCAATACAAAAAGATTCGAGATCAAAACCCCGGATGTTGTAGTCCACGTAGATCCTGAACGTGCCGATCTTGTGGAAACACTCGTAATTGACGGACGCAAGTGCCTTGTGATCCCAATGGAAGGCGAAGTTGAACTGAACGGAATCCGCGTACATACAGGAAATGAAAATCCTTCTGATGACGAATTTTATGACAATACAGATACTGAGACAGAGGAGACATCTGATGGAGAATAATCGTAAACTCTTATTTTTTGACATTGACAAAACCCTGTTAACCCCTTACCCATGGACAGTTCCGGACAGTGCGAAACAGGCTTTAAAAGAAGCCCGCTATAATGGTCATCTCCTTTTCATCAATTCCGGACGTACCTATACAATGATTCCGGAAATCATTAAAGAAATGGGATTCGACGGCTATGTATGCGGATGCGGCAGCCAGATTTATATGAATGAAGAGCTTTTGTTTTCCAGTTCTATTCCAAATCCGCTCTGCCGTAAAACAACAGAATTACTGCGGGAATGCAGAATTCCTGCGTTTTTTGAACGCCCGGATAAGATTTTATATGACAGCAGTTCATGTGCTGTTCCTGAAACTGTTCAGAAGCTGAAAGCAGAAGTTATAGTAGAAGATCTGGCTCTCTACCCGCCCGAAACATACAACCATTTTACATTTGACAAGTTTCTGGCTTTTCCGTCTGCTGATTCTGATATGGAAACTTTCCGCAAATTTACAGATGAACATTTTCTGTGTTTCATACATGAAGACAAGGCCTGGGAACTGACTCAGAAAAATCTCAGCAAAGCAACCGGAATCCGGTTTCTAGCAGACCGCCTTGGGGTTCCGGTCAAAGACACCTATGCATTCGGCGACAGCACGAACGATCTTCTTATGCTGCAGTTCGCCGGAAACAGCATCGCAATGGGCAACTCGGATCCCCTGATCCTGCCTCACTGCACTTACCAGACAACCAATATCGAAGATAACGGAATTGCCAATGCTTTGAAGCATTTCCATCTCATTTAGCAGAACATACAAAATAACGTATTATCATATCTCTATTTATCTGTGTTATTTTTGCATATTTAGGAGAATGATTTCGGATTTATTTAAACTTAAAAACAGCTATGTGAAAACACTCAGGTTTTCATCATAGCTGTTTTAATTTACAATACTCAATTCCTATCAGCAGGCTACTGACAGTTCGGATTTTCTTATTTAGCTGCTTCTGTCGGTGTTGCTTCCGGTGTTTCAGTAGTTTCTGCTGCTTCTTCCTCTGCCGCCGGAGTCTCTGTTGTCTCTGTATCTTCTGCTGCAGGTGTTTCTGTAACTTCCTCTGTTTCCGGTGTTGGAGTTGCCTCTTCTGTCACTTCAGGTGTCGGTGTTTCCGGAACCGGGGTAGGAGTCGGTGCCATGAAGGTATGTTTGTCAGTAATCTTAAGTGTCTTAATGACTTTCTTAACCGCCTTTACATCTGCCTCATCCAGCCATTTAGCAGTTGTATCTGTAAAATAGGTACTTTCTTTGGAATTCTGAAGAGATTCTCGCTTGGAAGCTGTGGCATCTTCATCATTGATCTTGTCAAGTCTTACTACATAGTATCCTGTGTCAGTCTCAATAATATTGTCTGCAACTTCTCCGTCTTTCAGTCCTCTCAGAACCTTCAGAACCTCATCCGGATATGCCTCGCTGCCGGAATCTTCATCCTCGTCTTCGCTCTCTTTTGTTGTAAAATTACCCTGTACTGCAGAATAACTGTCATCTACACCTTTGGCAATCTCACTCATGTCTGCTGTAGGATCCTCTTTCATCTTATCCAGAATCTCCTGAGCCTGTTCTTTCTTAGTCTTTTTCTCCTCATCAGTTATATCATCACCGCTTGTAGAGATACTTACATAAGTGAAGGTTGTCTGATTCGCTTCATCATCAGAAACTGTGATCTTTCCTTCTGCTACAACCGGATCATACATCTTCTTCTGAATTGTCTGAAGCTCCAGAAGTGTTTTTACCTGATCTTCCGTTACCGCAAGTTCCTTAATTGTCTCTTCACTGTTTGCAGCCATAAACTGTGATGCTGCATCTGCGATCGCTGCTTCATCATCATCTGTAAGCTCTACGTTATAATCCGCAGCCTTCTCTTTGAGAATATACATCTTCTCAACAGACTCCAGACTGCTTGTCACTGCCTGATCACCATAAGTCTCATCTGAATCATCACCTGCTGTCTGATCCCAGATATTATCTGCACTTCCCATATAATTTAAATACATGGTTGTTGTCTGCTGTTGTTGTTCGCGGGCATAAAGACTTACAACTCCAAGCGGAATATCTGTTCCGTCAACAGTAGCCACTGTCTTTGTTCCATCTAATGTTTTACTTCCACAGCCGGAAAGCATACCAACTGACATCACACCTGCCAGTGTCACAACGGCTGTTCTCTTTACCATTTTTTTCATTTCTTCCTCCATATTATCAATCTGGTCTTTCTTCCATACCACTTTCCCAGAATGTACTGTTATTAGAGTATAAACTTTTTTCCTGCGAAGGGCAAGGCAAATCGAAAAATATGTAGTATATTTCACATATTTTCCGCCATGCTCTTAAGTTCCTCTGCAAATTCCGTCAATGCCAGGATCAGATTCCCCTGTGGTTCCAGGATAAATTTCGGTTCCTGCTCATTCTTAAACTGCAGACCTCTTCTGTATTTCTGCATAAGAGCCGGAAAGCCTTCTGTATTCAGCCTTGCTTTCTCATAAAGGGTAAACCGGACTGTTTTTCCAGTCTGCTTTATTTCCGTTACGTACCCCTGATGAGCAATCGCCTTTAACTTCGCAATCGCCAGAAGATTCAGCACTGCCTTTCCGGGTTCTCCGAAACGGTCCAGAAGTTCTTCCAGCATATCATCATAATCCTGTTGTGTCTCAATCCCCGCAATTCTTTTATAAATATCCAGCTTCTGAAATTCATTACTGATGTAGGAATCAGGAATATACGCATCAACATTCAGATCAACCGATGTCTCGAAATCCTCCATTGTATGGATACCCTTCGCCTCTTTCACTGCTTCATTGAGCATCTTACAATAAAGATCATATCCAACCGCATTCATATGTCCATGCTGCTGCGCACCCAGCAGATTTCCGGCACCTCGAAGTTCCAGATCTCTCATTGCAATCTTAAATCCGCTTCCCAGATCCGTATACTCGCGGATCGCAGCCAGACGCTTCTCAGCCGTCTCCTTCAGCATCACATTCTTTCTGTACATCAGAAACGCATAGGCAGTTCTGTTGGAACGCCCGATCCTTCCCCGAAGCTGATAAAGCTGAGAAAGCCCGTATCTGTCTGAATCATGGATAATCATAGTATTTACATTGGAAATATCCAGCCCTGTCTCAATGATCGTGGTGGAAACCAGTACATCAATATCCCCGTTTACAAAGGAATACATCACATTCTCCAGTTCCCTCTCACTCATCTGGCCATGAGCAAAATCCACCCTTGCGTCCGGCACCAGCTTCGCAATACGCAGGGCAACATCTGCAATATCCGTCACTCGATTATAAACATAATAAACCTGTCCGCCTCTGCGCAATTCCCTGTTGATAGCCTCTCGGACTGTCTCTTCATCATATTCCATAACATATGTCTGGATCGGCATTCTGTCCATAGGAGGCTCCTCCAGGACACTCATATCCCGGATTCCGATCAGGCTCATATGAAGAGTACGGGGAATGGGCGTTGCAGTCAGTGTAAGGACATCCACATCCTTCTTTAACTGCTTGATTTTTTCCTTATGCGTAACTCCAAACCGCTGTTCCTCATCAACGATCAACAGGCCAAGATTTTTGAACTGTACGTCTTTGGAAAGGATTCTGTGCGTTCCAATGATCACATCCACCTGACCTTTTTTCAGATCTTCGATTGCCTTCTTCTGTTGTGCCGGGGTCCGGAATCTGCACAACAGTTCCACACGTACCGGAAATTCCTTCATCCTCTGCACAAAGGTATTATAAATCTGCTGCGCAAGGATCGTTGTAGGTGCAAGATAAGCTACCTGTCTGCTCTCCTGTACTTCCTTAAATGCGGCACGCAGCGCCACTTCTGTTTTGCCGTATCCCACATCCCCGCAGATAAGCCGGTCCATAATCCTGGTACTCTCCATATCACGTTTGGCATCCTCAATAGCACTGAGCTGATCCTCTGTCTCTTCATATGGAAACATTTCTTCAAATTCTCTCTGCCATACAGTATCAGGACCACAGACATATCCTTCCTTTTCCTGACGCACTGCATAAAGCTCTACCAGTTCTTTTGCAATGTTTTTAACTGCCCCACGAACCTTGCTCTTTGTTTTATTCCACTCCTGAGTACCAAGTTTGTTCAGCTTCGGAGCCTTTGAAGCATCTGCCCCTGAATATTTCTGCAGACAGTCAAGCTGAGTAGCAGGAATATAGAGATTGCTTCCGCCTCTGTATTCAATTTTAATATAATCTTTAACGATCCTGTCTACTTCAACTTTTTCAATTCCTCGGTAAATACCAAGACCATGCTTTTCATGGACAACAAAATCGCCGATAGAAAGCTCCGCAAAATCCTGAATACGGCTTCCACTGTAATTTTTTTTCTTCTTTTTCTTCTTCTGTTCCTGTCCAAAAATGTCAGATTCTGTCATTACCGCAAACTTGATCAACGGGTATTCAAAGCCCTTCTTTGCATGGCCATAAACCACCATGATCTCGCCCGGACAGATCTCCCTGTCATAATCTTGTCCATAAAAGGCTGCCAGTCCCTCTTCCTGAAGATCCTTTGCCAGCCTCTCGGCCCTTGTGCGGGAACCGGAAAGCAACGCGATCCTGTATCCCTGTTTCTTATACTGATGAAGATCTTTTACCAGAAGTTCAAAACTGTTGTTATAAGCGCTGATTGATTTTACCTCCAGGTAAAATTTCTCCCGCACTTTCCAGCCTGCCTGTTTCGGTTCCAGCGCACATACAGAAATACAGTTGCGTTTATTCAGTTCTTTTTGAAGCTGTTCAAAAGAACAAAGCCAGTTTTCCGGCAGATTCCGGCTGCCTTTTTCCTCTCTGTGCATACGGCTCTGTCTGTACTCTTCTTCTACAGCCCCGCCTTTCTCAGTCAGTCGGTTTGGTTCATCCAGAAAGATTATGGTTCTTTCCTCCGGAAAATAATCCAGGAAGGAAACCATATCCTTGTCCCCTATATGCTCCACCGCCGGATAGATCGTAAGTTCTTCCAGATTTTCCAGAGAACGCTGACTCTCCGGATCAAAACTCCGGATAGAATCAATCTCATCTCCCCAAAGCTCGATTCTCCATGGATTTTCCTCAGTGAGACAGTAAATATCCACAATACCGCCACGCACAGAGAACTGCCCCGGCATTTCCACCTGTCCTACCCGCTCGTAACCTAAAGCCACCAGCTGGTTCTTCAGCTGTTCTATGTCTACGGTGCTGTCACTTTCGTAATGAATCAGCTGTTCTTTTATCTTTTCCAGAGATTCCAGAAAATCCATACATCCGTCAATACTTGTAACAACTGTCAGTTCTTTCTCTTCCAGTAACGCCTTAATGACCTTCATCCTCTGACGTATCAGCAGATTTCCATGGATATCTGCCTGAAAGAACAGAAGATCTTTCGCAGGATAAGAATACACTTTTCTGTCATAAAATCTGTAATCTTCATAAATTTCTCTGGCGCGGCGTTCGTCCTCCGCCAAGATCAGACGATAAGGCGCAATCCCGGAAAGTCCGTACATCAGATGAGATTTCTGCGATTCCATACACCCCGAAACCTGCAGGATTCCCTTATTCGTTTTGCTTTTTTCTTTAATCTGTTCAAACTCTGCAAGCCCCTGCAGAGGTGTTAAAAATGCTTTCATCTTCACCCCTCATGATCCTTCGACGTAATAAAAGCGGCTTCTGTTTCCAGTTACCGCTTTCTATACCTTTTGCTGAACAATCATCTGTTTCCTGTCTGCTTATTTCTGTACAGGTACTTTTCTGTTATATTCGTTCATGGCTGCATCTGTACCCTGTGAGATTATGATATCCACAGCCTTTGCCGCCTTTGCTATTGCTTCATCCACAAGTTTCCTGTCTTCTGTGGAAAATCTGCCAAGTACATGATCTGCCAGATCCCATCCCTTCGGCTTTGCACCAACTCCTACTTTGATACGGAGAAATTTCTCTGTGCCAAGCTGGCGGATAATGTCTTTGATCCCGTTATGTCCGCCGGCACTTCCCTGCTTGCGGATGCGAAGCTGCCCGGGTTCCAGATCAATATCATCATAAATAACAATAAGCTCTGATTCCGGATCAATTTTAAAATAATTCGCCATCTCACGAACAGGACCGCCACTCAGGTTCATAAAAGAAAGCGGCTTCATAAGAATCACTTTCTCTCCGCCGATCATGGTTTTACCGTACATGGCATTAAATTTCACACCACCCTGAGGGACATTGTAATCCTCTACCAGACGGTCAACGGTATCAAATCCCATATTGTGGCGTGTTGCTTCATACTGTTTCCCGGGATTTCCCAGGCCAACTACTAAATACATATATGTGTCTCCTGCTTAATTTAACACCATTTTCCGGAATTACCATACCTGTCCTGATGTCAAATTTATTTTTTACATACTCTAAAGTGTGTTTAAAAAATCAATCTTATAAATTGTGACGCACATCTTGCGGGAATGATTTTTCAGACACGCTCTAAGATAATTAATTAAAATATACCATCTCTTCCTTAAGCGGCTCGCATTCTTTCACATCACTTGCATAAAGAACAATGCCCTCACCCTGATATTCTGTACGGTTCTCAAATGCGACCTTCGCTGTTACTTCTACCCAGCTGCCCTCTTTGATATGCGGTGCATAATCGCTTCTGCACACGTATCCAAGGAAAGTGGTATCATCTGCGCAGCAGGTCATTGCCACACGTCCCGGAACAAAGAATTTACTTCCCATTCCACGTGGTTTCATGACACGTCCTTTAAAGCGGACAATTTTGTCTACATATTTATCCGGATTATCCATGGCATCCACAAACCAGATACCATAATCTTCCGGTGGAATCTCAATGATCGGTGCATTGATATCAAACGGCATCTCATCCTGGAAAATGTCATCCATCTCGCCCTCTTCATTTTCAAAGATAACCTCTGCACTCTGATTTGCGACCTTGATCCCTCGTCTGTATGCAGGAAGCGGATCTCCCTCTTTACAGCGGTTAAATACAACCATATCTGTATTTCTGATCATATCCATGAACAGAGATTTCATGTTTGCCATATAAACCTGATAAGTAGTTGCATCCACACAGGTAATCTCCTGCTCAATGCCCCAGCCTTCCGGAAGCTCCATCTGCTCAAACTTACTTACAAGCCACATTCCGTTGTACTCGATCACAACACGCTCCGGCTGATGGATGATATCCATGGCAGCCAGACGCTGTGGTGTCAGATCTTCTTCATCCTCGATCACTTCCACAACTGTGTTTGTAAGTTTCAGTTTATCCATATCATATTCTTCTTCGCCTTCTTCGCAAAGGATCAACAGAGTTTTGCCGTCAATGGCAAAGTACTCCTGCTGCAGTGTAAAATCCAGGAAAGTAGTCTTTCCGCTTTCCAGGAATCCCGTAACCAAATAAATGGGAACTCTGATATCATCCATCATATAATTTATTCCTTTATCTTTATTCTGATTCTGTTATTATCTGCCGAAATCATTCAGTCTCGCATCTATGACACAGGATTTCATGCTCCGATGAGCTGAATCCAGATGCAGTATTTTAGAGGATTGCCATAAATCGCTGTTTCCTCATGAGCATTATGCAAGCCCAAATAATTCTGCAAGCTTATCTTCTTTCAGTTTGGAGCCGATCACGCAGAGACGGCCTGTGTATTCCGGTGCACCTTCACGGATCTCTGTTTCCTCCGGAACCATGTCAAAATAAATCCATGTTCCGTCTTCTGCAGGAAGCATTCCCTTTGCACGAAGAATAATACCGTAATCTTCAGAAGCGGAAAGAGCCTCAAGCATCTTCTCAAGACCTTCTCTTGTGTATTTCTTAATCGTCTCACGTCCCCAGCTTGTAAATACCTCATCTGCGTGATGATGGTGATGATCATGTCCGCAACCGCATTCATGGTCGTGGTCATGGTGATGATGCTCATGTTCCTCATGATCATGTCCACAGCCACATTCATGGTCGTGGTCATGGTGATGATGTTCTTCGTGATCATGTCCACAGCCACATTCATGGTCGTGATCGTGATGATGATGCTCTCCATGTTCATGTACATGTCCGCACTCCGGGCATACCTCTTCCTCAGACATCAGTTCTTCCTCAAGAGATACCGGTTTCTCCATAACCTCAAGGATTTTCTTTCCGTCCAGTTTCTCAATCGGAGTGGTGATAATAGCAGCTTTCGCATTAATTCCACGAAGAAGTTCCATCGCCTGCTGTGCTTTCTTCTCATCAATGATATCTGTACGGCTCATGATAATCGCACCTGCATATTCAACCTGATTATCAAAGAACTCACCAAAGTTTCTCATATACATTTTGCACTTCTTTGCATCAACTACAGTTGTATAGCTGTTCAGAACGATATCCACATCTCCCTGAACACCCTGTACTGCCTTGATAACATCTGAAAGTTTACCAACACCTGATGGCTCGATCAGGATTCTGTCCGGATGATATTTGTCCACAACCTCTTTCAGAGAAGTGCCGAAATCTCCCACTAATGAACAGCAGATACATCCGGAATTCATTTCCCGGATCTGGATTCCCGCTTCCTTCAGGAAACCACCGTCAATGCCAATCTCACCAAATTCATTCTCGATCAGTACAACCTGCTCATCTGCATAAGCCTCTTTCAGAAGTTTCTTAATCAATGTAGTTTTACCGGCTCCAAGGAAACCGGAAATAATATCAATCTTAGTTGCCATTGTCTTATTTCTCCTCTTCGTTAAAATTTATATTTCTGAATAACTGCCATATAGCCGTCATTTTTTATATTCTGCCATTTTTATGAACAAACAGAATAACTTTTGGAACTGCCATCATTATCTGTCTGTTTATATATTTACCTGTAACGTACTCATTATACATAAGATATCCAATGTATTCAAGTCTGCCATCAACGCACTTTGACCAGGAAACGCCTGTGCGTTACTGTTCACTCCGTTCTCAGCAACACGCTTCGCGATGCACAGAATTTATGCTACTCGCATAAATTCGCGCAGTATGTCTCGGGTTTTCTGTGACCTTCGCTCACAAAAAACACCTCGCGGGATGTTACCAGTGAACAGTAACGCCTGTGCCCCTGGTTTACAAATATCCTGCAGCTGTTCAATACCTTCAGAACAACCTGCCTGTTCACATCAAAGAAAGGGGCATGATTCACCATCATGCCCCCGCCTGTATACACTAATGATCAACCGTTGATCATAAAGCTCATTAATTTATCAATATCGTCTTTCTCATAAGCAACGATCTCAAGTTCCGGAATCTCTCCGCCTGAGAAAATGTTTGCCAGAGATACATACTGGGATAATTTAGATTTAAGGTTCAGTCTGTCACCTTCGCCTGTTACTAATTCTACTCTGCCTTCGCAGCTGTCAACTACAGCAAAAAATTTATCGATGTCTTTAATGTTAGATACTTTCATGTTCATTCTCCTTTCAACATGGAAACCATTATTCTCTCTATTCCTTGTGTTCGCGATAATTATAACGCAGATAAATTTCAAAAGCAATTATTTATATTTCACGAATTTTTCATATATTATCATGCTTACTCTGCAATATTGTCAAATAAATAACATACCCCTGACAATAATTCTCTCAGATATTTACATATATCCTGAAATCATCTCGAAAAATTAATATGTAAAAATCGCAACCCCATAAGCCGGCAATGGATATGCGAAGGAAAACTCTCTGTTATCACATTCCTGTTTCACTGCCTTAAATGTCTTTGGCTGCTCCAGAAGTCCATTCTCGTCCATGATCAGCTTGTACTGTTTTTTCTTCGGAACACCAACCCTGTAATCCGGACGGTCAACAGGTGTAAAGTTAACTACGTAAAGAATATTGTTTCTCTTTGTAGGAGACTTTCTCACAAAGCTGAAAATACTTCTGTCCCTGTCATCCGCATTGATCCACTCAAATCCTTCCGGATTATTATCACCGGCATAAAGTGCCGGATATTTCTTATAAATAGTCAGGAGATCATGCACATAATTCTGAAGTTCCTTGTGTGGCTCTTCATTCAGAAGGAACCAGTCAAGTTCTCTCTCCTCACTCCATTCACGAAGCTGTCCGAATTCCTGTCCCATGAACAGAAGCTTCTTACCCGGATGGCAGTTCATAAATGAATAGGCAGCCTTTAAATTCTTGAATTTGTCCGGTAACTCTCCCGGCATCTTCTCAAGCATGGAGCATTTCAGATGAACCACCTCATCATGAGAAAGAACTAATACATATCTCTCACTATATGCATATGACATGGAGAAAGTCATCTTATTATGATTAAATTTACGGAAATACGGATCCAGCTTCATATATTCCAGGAAGTCATTCATCCATCCCATATTCCACTTCAGACTAAAACCAAGTCCGTCCTTCTCTGCATCCCCTGTAACCATCGGCCATGCAGTAGATTCCTCAGCGATCATCACAGTTCCATGATTCCTTCCAAGAACTACTGTATTCAGATGCTTAAAGAATTCAATAGCCTCCAGATTCTGATTTCCGCCATATTTATTTGCGATCCATTCTCCATCCTTCTTACCATAATCAAGATAAAGCATGGAAGCAACAGCATCCACACGAAGTCCGTCTACGTGGCACTCCTCCACCCAGTAAAGGGCATTTGCGATCAGGAAGTTCTTAACCTCCGGGCGTCCGTAATTATAAATCTTGGTACCCCAGTCCGGATGTTCTCCCTGTCTCGGATCTGCATGCTCATACACTGCGGTTCCGTCAAAGTTCGCAAGACCATGGGCATCTTTCGGAAAATGTGCAGGTACCCAGTCAAGGATAACTCCAATCTTATTCTGATGTAAATAATCCACCATATACTTGAAATCCTGCGGCGTTCCATATCTGGAAGTCGGTGCATAATATCCGGTCACCTGATATCCCCAGGAACCGTCAAAAGGATGCTCTGCGATTCCCATAAGCTCTACATGGGTATATCCCATTTCCTTCACATAGGCTGCCAGGGCATGTGCGAATTCTCTATAGTTATAAAATCCTTTTTCGTTTTCCTCTGACTGCGGATGCTTCTTCCATGAACCCGGATGAACCTCATAGATTGCCATAGGCTCTACCTGCTCATCAAACTTCTCTCTGTTCTTGATCCATGTGGCATCCTTCCATTTATAGTCTGTGATATCTGTGATCCTGGAGGCTGTACCCGGACGGAGTTCAGCTTCATTTGCATAGGGATCTGCCTTATAAAGCTTCTCTCCATGCGCACCCACGATAAAGAATTTATACAGCTGTCCGATCTTTGCCCCCGGAACAAATACCTCATAAACACCGATCGGACCAACCTTCTCCATCGGGTTTGCTTCTTCCTCCCAGTCATTAAATTCACCAATTACAGAAACAGACTGTGCATTCGGTGCCCAGACCGCAAAATATACACCCTTTTTTCGTCTGTATGTAGTCGGATGGGCACCCAGTTTCTTATATACTTCATAATTGGTTCCCTGTCCAAATAAATATTGATCCAAATCCGTAAATTTCATACTCACACCCATCTGGAGTCCTCCCTTAACTTCGGTTTCTATCTTTTTTGCAGATACTGATTCCATAAAATAATACTGTAACAGGATATCTTACGTTACTGTTCACTCCATTCTCAGTAACGTAGCCAAAATTCATTCCAGATTGCCTGCGGCAATGGAATTTTGGCATATGAACAGTAACTATCTTACAGCAAGTTCAATCAGGAATACGAACTGACTTTTAGTCATTCTATAAGCCTTATTATACCAACGGACATTCCATACGTCAATTAAAAATATGTGTATATTTAACAATTTTTTTATATATTTTATGTGTTTTTTGTAAAAAACATAAAGAGCAAAGAAGTACCTTTGCTCTCTTCTTTGCTCTTTCGTATGTTCGTAATTACTCTGTATGATCCACACTGCAGGATTGCATATGTTTTTTATTCCGTTCCATCTCCGTAATCTACAGAATCATCACTGTAATCTTCCGAATCATCTGAACTTCCATCATCATAACTTCCGTCATCCGAACTTCCATCATCATAGCTTCCATCGTCTGAACTTCCATCCGAATAATCCTCACTTCCGTCTGAGGAATCTGTGCTTCCGTCAGAAGAATCTGCGCTTGCATCAGATGTACCATCTGTTCCGTCTGCAGAAGCTGCTGCATCGGAACCGCCCTGATATCCCGGCACATCTCCATTACTGAGTGTACTCGGCCAGAAATCCACATAACATGCATTCTGTAAGGTCACATTCTTGGCTTCTGCCATCTCACTTACCGTTACAAGTTTATATCCCTGTGCAATAAGATCCGGTATCAATCTCAAAGCAGCCTTTACAGATGGCTCATGAATATCATGCATCAGGATGATAGTTCCATCTGTCAGATCTCCATTCATTACTGCACTGTAATCCGCATCTGCATCCAAAAGTTTCCAGTCTTCTGTGTCCAGTGACCACATAAAGAACGGCTTATTTACAGTATTATAAATATCTGAATTTCCGTCCCCGTAAGGCGCACGCGCCACACTCGCAGCCTGGCCACATGCCTGAATCAATGCATCATCTGTATCAGAGAACTGCTTTGCAACTGCGTCAAGATCAATTGTCGTCAACTGTGTATGATCCCATGAATGACTTCCAATCTCACAGCCAAGTTCCAGCATACGTTTTGGCGCATCCGGATATGAACTGACATTCTGACCAAGCATAAAGAATGTTGCATGAGCATTATTCTGTTCCAGACAATCCAGCAGTTCATCTGTATACTCTCCCGGACCATCATCAAAAGTCAGTGCCAGCATCGGACGTACCTTACTCGGATCATAAGATCCGTCTTCATTAAAGTAATAATCCTTCACTCCCTTTTCTACCCATCCTGTCTGTATATATCCGTTTTCGTCAAAAGAATAGGTAACACCATCTATATCCTGAAATCCATTTGAAAAATATGTACCATCTGTATTCTGATACCACTTTCCGTTAGCATCCTCATGCCATCCGGCTGTCATCGCGGCAACCTTATCTGTATCTGATTTACCCTTCAATGGCTGTCTCACTGCAGCATCAGAATTTGCCTGAACTTCCTCTGTATCTGCCTGAGCCTGTACAGTCTGATCACTGTTTCCGCCTCCGGCTACATGATGTGCGATCGGAATAATAATTCCTCTCACCATAAACACCACCGCCAGAATCATGCCAATAACACAAAGTCCGATCTTTGTATAATGCCTGATCATCATCTGGCGTTTTTTTCTGCGCATTCTTTCGCGCAACACCCTCTTATCCATGGTTTCCTTTCCCCGCTTCTTTTTGTTAATTAGTCCCTGACAGCGTACATCACAGTACGGAGTAATCCACTTTTATCAATAATCATAACTCATTTATCAGGTAAATACAATGCCAATTATTCACTCTGATCAACATCTTCCGTACCTAATTCCTCTTCCAGATTCTCATCTACATCTGAATTGTCCTGTCCGGAATCATCAGTATCTTCATCTGATACATTCTGATCACTGTCCTGTTCTGCATTTTCTGCCGCAGCATCTGCATCATCTGCCAGCACATCACCGTTTGCGACTTTCTCACTCACACTCGCATTTTTTATAATGAACTCCTCCACTCTGAGAAGTCCGACTGATTCATCTACATAATCCTGTCCGTAAGTTCCAACCAGCTCTGCAATACTGGAAACACCCATCTGTTCTACCAGTTTATCCTGCAGCTGAAGGCTCTCTTTGTCGTCAAGTGACAGTCCCTCTGCATCCATAATCCCCTGCACGATCAGGTTCTGCTTAACCTTACCCTCTGCATACTGCTGACATTGTTCATCAAAATCATCCTGCGAAATACCCTGACTGTCTGTAAACTCTTCCAGAGTCATGTCGGCCTGTTTTGCATAAACTTCCATACTCTTCTTAAATTCAGAAACAGCCTTATCCACATCTTCCTGTGGGTATTCTTTTACTTCAGAGTTCTCAAGCACTGTACTCCATGCAGTATTCTTAAGAACCTCCTGCGCAGATTCCTTTGCGTTTTTCTCAAGTTCACTGCGAATACTCTCACGATAATCATCTACTGTTGTATAATCAGTGTTCTTTGCAACCCATTCATCTGTAAGTTCTCCTTCACGCCGCACGTTCTGCACCGTAACCTTGTATATAACTTCCTTACCTGCCAGAGTTTCGTCTGCATAGTCTGACGGGAAATCAATTTTAATCTCCTTTGTGTCACCCTTCTTCATCCCGATCACACCATTTTCAAACTCCTCAAACATCTGTCCGTCGCCGATCACAAAGTCATAATTATTGGCAGTACCACCGTCAAAAGTCTGTCCGTCTTTAGTGCCTGTATAATTTACAGTCACCAGATCCCCTTCTTTCGCCGCATCAGATACAGGTTCTGCCTTATCTTTCAGATCCTCATCGATCTGCGCCTGTACATCATCGTCAGTGATCGCATCCACCGTATTGTCCAGAGTCAGTCCTTTATATTCTCCGATCGTAATATATTTCTCTACATTCTCAACAGAAACAAGACGCGTAGTTCCTGTCTCTGCTTTCTTCCCGTCAGCAGCTCCTTCTGTCTTTGTACCGTCTGTGATAACAGCACCGCCATCACCACACGCAGATGCTGTCAGTGCAAAACAAACTGCAAGCATGGCAAGATATATTTTTTTCTTCATAATAATCAATACTCCCTTCTACATTCCAGGTACCGAAGTTGGTCTTGAAGAATCCCATACTTCCGATACATCAAAAAGATCACTGAGCATTTCTGGATTATAATACATTCTGTATCCATCCAGATTTCTTCTTCCCTGTCGAAAATAATCATCTGTAATCTGTACAAAATACTGACTGGAATCTACATTACAGAAATAGCGGTATCCCTGACTCTTATAAAACTCATATTTCTCATTGTCTGCCGAATATCCTTCCCAGCTTCCGATATCCGCACCAAATGCAAAAATGATCATATCTGTTTCTCCAAGTATGGGAGCCACATATTTCTTCCATTTTTTATCATCTCTTTTCAGATCATCCAGAGAAGTGGCAGCCACATCCTTATGTCCCCATGTATGGCTTGCAAATTCCCAGCCTTCTGCCTTCATAGCCTTAGCTACCTTTTTTGCATTTTTCACTTCCTGCTTATAGTTAAAATCCGGATGATCTTCCAGGAATTTTTTCTGATCATCCTGCAGTTTTTTTCCGGTCTTATATGCAATATCCGTACGATATCCCAGAACACCGTCATAACCTGTCATTGCAAGGATTCCCTTTCTTCCATGATAGGAAAAATCCGGATGTTCTTTTACAAAAGTATCGATCAGCGGAACCATATCATAATCCCCTGTGGAAACACTTCCGTCATCCTCAATATATTCGTTCTTAACCTCACCATTGGAATCCACTACAAGTTTCGATGCGAAACCATCTCCGTCCATATAGTGATAATAACTTACATCATCCTGAGAAAGCACAAATGGAATTTTTCCCGGCGGCAACATAATACTGCCTCTGGACATAGTTCCGTCCTCATTGATAACCGCCATGTCGTGCGGACTGACCATGACATATCCCTTATCATACATACTCTGTATGATTTTGTTAAACTCATCAATTGTTGTCATATACTGGTTATATCCATTACTGTCTGAATCCCCGTCAAATGCTCTGGCAGTGTCTTTGATCAGTGTATGGAAGAACACGTGCGTGATCTGCTCCAGCGGATATTCTGTACAGGTGGCTTTCGTATTTTCGTAATCCGAAACTGCACTCTGCATATCCGTATTACTTTCGTAATCCGGCTGACTCTTAAGCAGTTCTATGGCACCATCATAATCATACTGTACAGCCATAAGCGCTGCCTGCTCCATAGGATTTTCCTGTTTCTCATCTGCCTCTTCTGTATCTTCGTTGTCAGTCTGCTCTCCCTCATTCAGACCATCATCCTGCTGTGTATCTTCTGTACTTTTCTCTGTATCAGCATCCTGTTCATCAATTGTCTGCTGTTCTGTTTTTTTCTCAGTTTCTACATTTTCAGCTCTGGAACTCAGAAATGGAATATCCTGTTCAAACGGAATGAGCCCACATCCGCTTACTCCTAACGAAATACTCAAAATAGCTGCTGTTACACATGCTATCCTTTTTCTCATATATTGTCCCCTTTCAGTTATGCACAGAGATCATACTCACCCCATAGTTGGAACCGGCACCGGTCTGGAAGAATCAAACACAGACTGTGCATCAAACAGATCTGAAAGAAGTTCCGGATTATAGTACATTCTGTATCCGTCCAGATTTCTTCTTCCCTGCCGGAAATAATTACTGCGGATCTGCACAAAATACTGGCTTGAATCCACATTACAGTAATAATTATAGCCCTGGCTCTTAAGATATTCGAACTTCTCCCCCGAATAATCTTCAACACTGGTAAGATCTGCTCCAAATGCAAAAATAATAATATCTGTTCCGCCTATCAGAGGATCAACATTCTCTTTAAACTTCTGTGTATCTGCCTGTAATCTCTCCAGACTGATCTGACTTACATTCTGATGTCCCCATGTGTGGCTTGCAAACAGCCAGCCTTCATCTTTCATAGCCTGCGCTACTCTGGCTGCATTTTCTCTCTCTGTATTCAGATTAAAATCCGGATGCTCATCCAGCCATTTTACTTTATCTGCATCCAAATCATCCGGACGGGTTTCATAACTGCTGTCTGTGCGATAACCAAGAATTCCATTGTAACCGGTAAGGGCAACAATTCCTTTAGCACCTCTGTAAGAAAAATCAGGATGTTCCTCTACAAAACGATCGATCAGAGGAACCATATCATAATCGCCTACGGAAATACTGCCATCATCTTCCACATATTCATTGCGGATTTTTCCTTCCTCATCTACGATAAGTTTGGTTGCAAATCCGTCCCCGTCCATATAATGATAATAACACACATCATCCTGCGAAAGCACAAACGGTACTTTACCCGGAGGAAGGAGAATCTCCCCTGCATTCATATTCCCATTTTCATCCGCTGTCGCCATGTCATAAATGCTGACCATGACATATCCCTTATCATACATGCTCTGAGTAATCTGGTTAAATTCATCAATCGTTGTCATAACCTGATCGTAATCTCCTGACTTGTAATCCCCGTCAAAAGCCTTACCGGTATCTTTGATCAAAGTATGATAAAAGACGTGTGTCACCTGGTCTAACGGCCAGGAAACGCAGGATTCCTTCTTTTTCTGATAAACCTTAACCGCATGCTGAAACTTCTCACTTGTCTGATAAGTCTCACTGTTTTGCAGCATACTTATGGCTTTATCATAATCATACTGTTTTGCAGCATACTTTGCCTGCCTGTAAAGAGTTTTGTCCTCTTCACTCAGTCTATCCGTATCCTGAACTTCAGGTATCACCGCATTCTCAGCTTCTGCCTCTGCATTTGTTTGCTGAGCTGTTTTTTCTTCTTCTGTTTTCCTGTCTGCAGATTTCACCATCTGCGCAATCTTAACCTGCTGCTCACTGACAAAATTCTGCAGTTCTTCCCCGTAAAATCCTATTCCAATCCCAATTGCAGCGGCCGCCGCCACCACTATGCAGCCTGCGATACGCAGTCTTTTTTTTCTGCGGCGAAGTTTATTGCGGCGTTCCAGTCTGGCTGCCCTACGGGCTTCATAAGCTTTATTATCATCAAAAAAGAAATCTTCGTCCTCGCTTGCTGCCGGAGGTTCTTCGTTTATCTCTTCTGTATTTGGTTTTTCTTCATTTAGTTTTTCTACATTTGGTTTTTCTGCATTTGGTTCTTCTGCATTTGGTTTTTCTGCATTTAGCTCTTCTGCATTTAGTTCTTCTGCATTTAGTTCTTCTGCATTTGTCTTTTCTGTATTTACTTTTTCCTTATCTGAAAGTCGCTCCTCTTTCTTCTCAGAGTCGGGCTTTAATTCGCTCATGCTTTTCTCCTTTTTATCATATCCGTTTTTTACTCACAAATTATTCTGTCACAAAATAACTCCACAATTCCCGTTACATATATTATAACCACACATTATGATTCCATCCTGTAAAAATGTCTTTAACTGTTCCGCATATTTACCATTACTGTTCGCTCCGGCAAATATTGTTGCATTACAGTTTTGCTACAATTATAACCTTTCATAATGTAAATTTCTACCGCTTTCCATCCATTAATTCTTTTTTTGCAATTGCGTTTTACCTTATTTAATGATAAAATAATTTTTATGCAATGGACTGTCCGTACCAACAGTCCCTGTGAAAACACATACATTAGGGAGGATGCAAATGAGTACAGTAACAATAGTCCTTCTGGTCATTCTTGTTATCCTGATCGCTGCACTGATCGGTTTATATTTCTTCGGAAAAAAAGCCCAGAAGAAACAGGAAGAACAGCAGGCTCAGATTGAAGCAACTAAACAAACCGTTTCCATGCTGGTTATCGATAAAAAGAGGATGCCACTGAAAGAATCCGGACTTCCTCAGATGGTAATTGAACAGACACCTAAACTTATGCGCCGTTCCAAGCTTCCAATCGTTAAAGCTAAAATCGGACCAAAGATTGCGATCATGATCGCAGATGAGAAGGTTTTCGACCTGATCCCGCTTAAGAAAGAAATCAAAGCCGAAGTAAGCGGTCTTTATATTGTAGGCGTAAAAGGAATCCGCGGTTCCCTTCAGACACCGGCTCCCAAAAAGAAAGGTTTCTTTGCAAAATTCAAGAAAGACAAAACTGCCAGATAAATGCAGTCAGACATATAAACTAAAGGTCAGTGAATCGTGTCATCCATATACACAGATCACTGACCTTTTTCTGTTTTGATCAGACAGATATCTGCAACGAAGCAGAGAACTTACCAGATCTGATCAAATTGTAAAATTCTTACAGTCCTTTGGCTGTGCCTTAATCGCAAGATAACAGTCTGCCACATGCTCCTGGTTCATATCAAGCGCATAATCCACTTTCATGTCAAGACCGCCATCACTCTCCTGCAGATTCAGATTCGTCGCCGCAATCCCCATTTCAATAGTTCCATAGGGAGTGGTATAGTAAGTCATATTCTTCTTACCCTGTTCAAAAACCATATGAACATTGACCACACCTTTCTTGCGGACCTCCATTCCCTTCCGGGAAATTTTTATGTAATTGACGGTAGGTTCTGCAAAATCCTCCATGACTTCCTCATAACGCAGATAATGACTTCCGTTCCGGAAATAATACTGTCCCGGTACAACAATCTCCAGAGGTTCCTGTTCACCGTCTGCATCCATTGTCTGAAGTCCCCTTACATGAATCAGCACTTCTTTATCCATTCTTCTCATACTCCTGTTTTTATACTGTTCAAAACCTGTTTTTATGTATCTATATTATAACCATTCAGCAATCTGCTGTTTTTAATACTTCTCAATATCTATTTTTTTCGTCATCTCCACATCATATGGAAGAATCGAATTGGCAAATGCCTTAAACTCATCTGCCAGATCACTCACATAGAAGCGATACGGAAATTCATTCTTCTCTGTACCTTCACCGGCAAGTCCTTTTTCCTCCAGAAGCCTTCCCAGCTCCAGTGCGGTTTCATAAGCCGGATTCACCAGACATACTCCGTCTCCCATGATCTTTCTGATGGTGGAACGAAGCAATGGATAATGAGTACATCCCAATATCAGGGTATCCACATGCTTATCCTGAAGTTCCTTCAGATATCTGGCAGCGACCTCATCAGTCACCGGATCATGAAGCCACCCTTCTTCTACCAGTGGCACAAACAGCGGACATGCTTTGCCGAAAACAGTGATCTCCGGATCCAGATGCTTCAGATACTCTGCATGTATCCCACTTCCTACAGTTCCCACAGTACCAATGATTCCTACCCTCTTATTTCTGGTCTGAGCAGCCGCCACTTTAGCCCCCGGTTCTATCACGCCAATGATGGGAATGTCAAACTCATCCCTCACTGCATCCAGGGCAAAAGCGCTGGCTGTATTACATGCAACCACAATCGCCTTTACCTGCTGCTGCTGAAGAAAACGAATGATCTGCCGGGAATACCGGATGATAGTTTCCTTTGATTTACTTCCGTAAGGCACTCTCGCCGTATCACCAAAATATACGATTTTTTCTGAAGGAAGATTACGCATGATCTCACGCGCAACAGTCAGCCCTCCCACACCGGAATCAAATACTCCTATCGGTGCCTCTCTGTCTATTTTCATTGATTTCTATTCTCCATCTCTATTGATTGTCTCATTATTCTATCACCAATCAAGAGCCTGTGCAAGCCAGAAGGATATCTTTATGTCATCTTTCTGTCCTTTATTTTCCTCAGGGAACTGCGAGAAGCAGAATTTCGGGTACAATGTCCCCCACCATGCAGTAACTGCAGTCTGTTCTTGTCGTCTTTCAGCGATTTTTGCTATCTTCCCGGACATTCCCGGCATTGCTCTCATCATAAGAACACCAACAGCTGCCACGAACAGAACAAACGACAGTTTTCTTCTTAATTTTTTGTTCTTACTCTTTTTATTCATCATTGTCCCTCTCTCCTGTTATATCTTATCAGTTACCATATCTGCCTTTGTTATTTTCCTATATATTTTCTTATTTTATATGGAATTTCCAGGCAGCACTTTAATATTTGGATTATTCCAATATTTTCCTGATTTATACTTCCACTTCCAGACTTCCATTTCTGATCTTCACAATCGGAAGCCGCAGGATTTTATCTTCTTTATATTTTTCATAGAAAAGCTCTCTGAGTGTCACAGCCGTAATATTTCCTCCTGACATTCTGTTTCGGATCAGTCCTGTAATATATTCTCCTGCTGATGAATTATCCTCCCCATGCCAGTTCAGGATCTCCCCTGCGTCCTCCGCCTCAAACACATAAAGATCTTCCCCCACAAAAATCTCCTGTTTCAGATAATCCAGCACCATTCTCCATCTTCCGTCCTCCACCAGTGTTCTCCCCATGACCAGAACCTGCAGATGCCCCATATCAAGAAGTTTTTCCTGTGACTGATCATACATTTTTTCAATCCGGGTGAAATCAGCACCACTGATCTGCAGAACCCGGGAACCGCCATCTTCTTCCTCTTTTCCCTGCCCCGTACTCTCAGAAAGATCCGGCATCCCATAGGTAAGACAGATTCCTTCTTCTGAGGCATCCACGCCAAGTGCCATAGGATACATTCTCTTCTCCGGTTCCACAGCCGCACCACATCCGCTCATAAAAAGACTGACTGACAAAATCCCGGTCACCACACCGACTGCCCTTTTCCTCTGCTTCCTGCGGTGTCCCTTTCCTCTGATAAACATATAAAACTGACAGATAAGAATTCCCGGAACGAAAATATACGCCAGACACCATCCAAAATAATCCAGTATTCCTTTTCCCTCTTCTTCCAGAAGCGAAATCAGAAAAACCAGTGCCGGAAGCCAGAACCTCCCCGTACCAGGATGAGATTTCCCGATAATCTGATTTCCATAATACAGCAGACTCCCTATTGCAAAAAGCAGGCTGTAAAGCAGAAATCCCATCCACAGGATGTCAAATCTGGCCAGTACATTTCCCGGAAGATCTGCGCCTGCCAGCAGAGGCAGGACCGGATAACTTTCCGCCGCTACCCTGTCATATCCCAGAACTGCCGGAAGCAGAAGCTCCATTCCAATAAGAATCCCGCCAAGTGTCAGGATCCCTCCTGCCACCGTCTTTCCCGCACTTCCGTATTTCTCCACATTTCCCAACAAAAATGGCAGCAATGCAACCGGCGAAAAAGCACACAGAGTTCCATAAAAAGACTGACTGACATTTCTCACTGTAAGCTCCTCCCACCGGATTTCTTCCATGAGATATTCCGTTTTTGCCTGTGGCACACAAAGTATCATCATTATCATAATCCCGCCAAGAAGCAGACCACCTGATACTTCCGCCATTCTTCCTCTTCTCTGTACACCTTTGCAGGTTCCGACAGAACATACCAGAATTGCCCAGAATGCAATCCATCGGCCGGATACTCCTGTGATCAGCTTTGCAGGAACCAGCCTCCTGAGAAGTGCCAGCAGATATCCTCCCGCCATCAACACATAGATCAGAAAAAAAATCCCGATCAGCCTTCCCGCAAAAGCACCTGCAGACTTTACCGGATCTTCAAATGAAGGTGTCAGCCGTATCAGCCAGATTACATAAAACCCAAGCAATATCAGCGCAAAAATCATTCCCGCCACTGCACTGATTCCGTTCATTCCACCCTTTCCGAAAACGCAGAGCATAAATGGTGCCAGTAATGCCAGTATCATCTGCCTGTACAGCTGCCTGTGGGAAATTCTGTTATTCTCTGCAAATCTCATGAACCGGACTCCTTTCTCTTCAAACGGATCTTCTGCTCCTCTCTTGCATAAAGCGGTCGTAATACCCTCTTGCGCAGCGGAACTCTCAGAATCCCTTCTCCTCTGCTGCCCTTCTGTTCTTTCTTTATAAAAGGAACCAGATAAGGAATACCAAAACTTATCAGGCCTGCCAGGTGCCCTATAACCAGATATACTCCCAGCACGATTCCGTAAATTCCCAGATAACCTCCCAGGATCAGAAACCCATACTTCACCAGCCGAAATGCTGCTGCAAACTCTTCATTTGGAACAGTCATAGAGCCAAGCGCAGTCAACGCCACGATCATCACCACGATCGGACTCACAAGATTTGCCTCTACCGCTGCCTGTCCGATCACCAGTCCGCCAACAATGCCAATAGCATTTCCCAGAGATCCCGGAACTCTCACCCCAGCCTCCCGAATCAGTTCAAAAGCCAGTTCCAGAAAAATCAGTTCCACCACACTGGAAAAGGGCACTCCTTCCCTCGCCTCCGCAAAAGACAGTATCAGTGCAGATGGCAGAATCTGTGTATGGAAACGTATCACTGCCAGGTAAAGTCCCGGCAGAACAGTCGCCATGATCACAGCCAGATATCGCAGTATTCTGAGAAAGGAAGCCATCTCGAACCTGTGATACCAGTCCTCGCTGCTCTCCATGAAACTGCTAAAATTTCCCGGAAGGATCAATGCTTCCGGAGAATTATCACACAGAATCACAACCTTACCTTTCAGGATTTCCTGCACAGCACGATCCGGACGTTCCGTTGTCTGATACTGAGGAAAAGGAGAATACCACACATCTTCTGTCAACTGTTCAAGCATACCGCTGTCAAGGATTCCGTCAATCTGAAATTCTTCCAGCCGTTCCTTCACTTCTTCCAGAAGTCCCTCATGTACCAGGTCATCCATGTATAACACCTGCGTTAAGGTATGAGAGCGCACACCGATTTTATATTCTTCCACCTTGAGTCTGGTATCACGAAGCCTTTTTCTTATCAGTGCACTGTTACTTTTCACACTGTCCGAAAATCCTTCCCTGGAACCCCGCAGCACCTTTTCCGATTCTGCCTCCATCACACCTGTGGATGGATAACCTTTGCTGGAGATTTTCATCGCCTTGTCATATCCATCTATGAAAAACACTGCATTCCCTGCAAGCATGGCATCTATGGACTCGTCAAGATTCTCCAGTTTCTTTACATCTGCGATCCCAAGACTGTTATGCCTGACAAATTCCTGAATATCCTCCGGCGAAATCTCCCAGAAATGATTGATCATCTTTCCAAGAGCAGAATCATCCAGCATCATGTTGGAAACCGCAACTTCTATATAGACCATAAGGCAGTCCACCTTATGTTTATCTCCCAGCCGCATGGGACGGATCAGAATATCACTGCAGTTTTCCAGCCTGCTTCGCAGATATTTCTCATTCTCCCTCAGATTTGCAGATACTTTCCGGGATTCTTCCAGCTTCTTCAATAATTTCCCACCTCGTTTCATACCGGTACATCGTTTTCGATGTACCAGACAGATCTGTTGCCAGTCGGCAATATTCCTAAACTCACTTATACACACATGGATGCGCAAAAAAAGAGAGGCATCCTGCCTCTCTTAGAATTTCCCGATATTCAGATATTATACCATTCTTATCTGTGTCCCCTGGATTTCTCTTTCTCTGCACGCTCACGTTCTGCATCCTCAGCCTCAATAGAACGCATGATAGCCATTCTCTGATTCTCGATATGCTGGAAAGAAAGCTGTTTCGCGCGTTCCACGTCGCGCTCTCTGATCGCCTTTGTCAGTTCCTCATGTTCCTTCACCAGAACATCTCGTGTTTCACCTTCTTTCAGATATTCTACACGATAACGATAAATCTGCTCACGCATATTATTGAGTACCTGGATCAGCCTCTTATTATCAGAAGCCTGATAAATAACCTCATGGAATGCAACGTCAGCCTCCGCAAGCTTAACAAGATTTCCCTCTGCGATCGTATGTTCAAACTCCTTGGCAGCAAGCCAGAGTCTCCTCATTTCTTCTTCCGTCATACGGGCACAAGCTTTCTCAATAGCTACATTCTCAAGAGCAATACGGACCTCCAGAACATCATTCAGATCCTTCTCTGTGATATTGGCAACCTGGGCACCACGTCTCGGGATCATCACTACCAGACCTTCCTGCTCCAGCTTACGCATTGCCTCTCTGATAGGAGTTCTGCTCACGCCAAGTCTCTCTGCCAGCGCAATCTCCATCAGTCTCTCACCAGGTTTCAGTTCGCCCTTCAGAATTGCCTGACGCAGCGTATTAAAAACCACATCTCTTAATGGAAGATATTCATTCATATTTACTGAAAAATCACTTGTCATTTGTATTCCCTCCTGCTTTCATTACTTCTGTGGCAAAAACCGTCTTCGCCAGCCGGCTCTCTCTGAGAACCTCTGCTGCCGCCTCCATCTTCTCACGATCATCAAAGATTCCGAACACTGTAGGACCACTTCCACTCATCATCGCCTTTAACGCACCATGACTCTCCATCAGTGCTTTGATTTCGCCAATTACAGGATATTTCTCTATAATTCCCGGCTCAAAAACATTTCCCATCTTCTGTGTCATTGCCAGAAGATCTCCACGTTCTATATCTCCTATCATCCCGTCAATATCCGGATGAGAAGAAATCTTATCCAACTGAAGGCTCTCATAGGCAGCTTTGGTGGAAACATTGATTCCGGGCTTACCGATCAGTACAAAACAGTCCGGCACCTGAGTGATCCTGGTCAGTTTCTCCCCGATCCCCTCTGCCAGGGCAGTTCCTCTCATCACACAGTACGGAACATCTGCCCCGATATTCACAGCACGATCCATCAGCTCCTTCTGGCTCAGTCCCAGTTTAAAAAGCCGGTTGATCCCCACCAGTGCAGCTGCCGCATCCGAGCTTCCGCCTGCCATACCTGCTGCCACAGGAATAAATTTCTCAAGATGGATATCCACACCACCCTTAACCTGAAATTCATCCATCAGAAGCTTCGCCGCCTTATACACCAGATTTCGTTCATCATTCGGAATATAGGAATAATTGACAGACAGGGAAATCCCCGGCTTCCTCACCCTCTTCATCTCCAGAACATCATACATCTGTATCGTCTGCATGATCATCCGGACTTCATGATAGCCATCCTCTCTCTTTCTGAGAATATCCAGTCCCAGATTTATCTTCGCCAATGCACGTAAACGCATAAAATCCTCCGTTTCCAACAATATCATCCGTATATAACTGTACTTTCGCAATTATATTTGTACTTTGTATACAATAAAACTCTTTGCGCATATTTTAAATCATTTTTTTTTAGTTTTCAATATAGGAGTTTTCATTTTTTCCGGAAATTTTTTTCATTATCATCCCTGCCTGACAAGAATTAACGACTGCCCCGGCTTTACCTCTTTTTCCGTAAGACTGTTCACACCCGAAATCTCATCCACAGTTGTATAAAATTTCTTTGCAATATCCCACAGAGTATCTCCGGCCTTTACAATATAGACCGTAATTCCCGGCATACTTTCCAGTTTCTTACGATCCAGCGGCTGTTCTTCCACAGATTCAATAAGCTGCTCTTCCCACTGTCTGAACACAAGCACATTCAGTCCCACCGCCGCCTTGACTTCAATCTCATCCCCATCTGCCATTGCAGTGGAAAGCTGTTCAAGGTCAGCCTGAAGTAAATATGTGCAATCCTTCCCGATCTCTTCTGCCTCGATCAGATGGGTAAACGGAAGCATGGCATCCATAGAATAAAACGGCATTTCATCATTTCCAATAATATACAGGATCTTGAGTGCCACAATTCCTTCTGCCACAATTCCCTTATCCGTAATCCTAGTCTTATCTACTTTTACCTTACCGCTGCTGTGGCAAAGCTGCAAAACTTTTCCCTGACTCTCCTTAACTTCTATCCGGTCTGTCAGACGACACCTGGAAAAATTCCGTACCAGAAGACTTTCCAACATTTCCTTTTTCCGATGAAGAACACATTCTTTGTGTGGGCTGTATGCATCAAGAAGAAGTTCTTGCTCCTCTTCCCTGTACATTTTCATATTTAATTCCAGTACCACATCCACCTGCAGGATACGTTCTTCACCATCCGGATCAGGCTTTACCTCTATCCCCTGATGAAGAAGAGACACCTCAATATGTGGAATCAGATCTTCCATACAGCCACTGCATTCCATCTCATTGGAAAAAGGCATGGTATACTCCAGCCACTGAGGTGGATTCTCCTCTTCATACCCTGTATACAGAAGAAAAACTGCAAGCTCTCCTTTCACCCGGAGTTTGTTCTCTCCCGGCCGCAGATCCAGATTCCTCGGTTCAGCCATATACCACAGAAGGTTTTCTACATTCGGTCTGTTTGACGCAAGAGTAATATCATCCTTAATGCGCAGAGTATCTTTTTTATGTACACGAAGACTCATAAGCCGGACTTTCTCCGTTTTCACAGAGACTTCCTGATCCTCTGCGGAAACCGGAAGTTCAACGACTGCCAGTTCATCTACCACTGCATAAAAAGTTACAATTGCTTTAATATTCAGTTTTCTGGAATGGATCATATGAACACTGAGATCCTCAATCTCCCATTTCAGACACAGCTTATCTCCCCCTTCGATTCCCTCCAGATTAATCATCTCATCCAGCGGAAGCTTCGCAGAAAGGCTGTAAATCCTGCCCTCTTTTTCCCCCACATAAAGCAAATCTGCATTTAATGTCCCTTTAAGAAGCGCTCTTCCTTCACTCAGCCTCACTTCCTCCATGGAAACATCCGCTTTGCTCTGCACCAGTCTCCCGATATCCGGTTTCACATCGGGCACATTATAGTCCTCGTCAAAAGTCGCCTGCGCTGCCGCTTTGTTTTTGATCCGCAGCATCTGAATACTTTCTTTTTTTAATTCCAACCTGCTTCCTTCCTTTCTCTGTTTACTTTATGATAAAACCCAAAAATTCTATCGGTTTCTCTGTTTCTCTGATTTTCAGGACAATACAGGGATAAGATGGTTCACTGCCTGCATCCGCTTTCTCCGGACCTATCAGCCTTGTCTTGCAGAATACTGCGTTCTCTGATTCGGAAACCTCCTCCACCTGAATACTGTACCCTCCTGTAAGCTGCTCTCCATATCCCTTCATCAGATACCTTATATCTCCCACCTGATAGGTCATCTGAAATACTTTCTTTTTCTTCTGTTCCATCAGTTCTGAAATCTCTTCCGGAATTTCCTCCTGCTTTACGATCGTATATTCCAGAGGTGTACGTTCGCCCTCCTCAATCCTGATAAACTGACAGCCCGCCGGCAAAAGAGCCAACAGCAACACACAGAGCAGTCCTCCTGTCCTTTTGCCCATAATGCACCCCTGCTCATTCTTCGCTAAATATTCTATGCCGGATACAGCCCTGTTATTACCATACTCTATGCTATATATCCGACAGTAACTGCTTTTCTGCAGGAAAGAATCCTGTCCTGAGTGCTTTATTTAATGTCAAAAAATCATTATACTATGATTTATTTCTTGCAGGATATCTCATAATTCCTTATAATAACTTCTATACTTATATATGGGCATCAGCATTATATAATGCCCGGAAAGGAATTAACGAATGATACGATTTATCCTCGTCTGTATTGTTGTGATCGGATACCTGATCCTGTCCATCCCCATCCTGCTGGTCGAATGGATCATCGGAAGATTTTCTCCTGAAAAGAAGGACATCAGCTCCCTTAGGATCATCCAGGCAGTATTCCGATTTATCCTTAAGATCACCGGTGCAAAGATTACTGTGATCGGAGAAGAAAATGTGCCAAAGGACACACCTGTACTTTATATCGGCAACCACAGAAGCTACTTCGACATACTTCTTACTTACTCCCGCTGTCCGATCCGTACAGGCTACATTGCCAAAAAAGAGATGGAGAAAATTCCTCTTCTTTCCACATGGATGCGTTATCTCCACTGTCTCTTCCTTGACAGGAAAGACATCAAACAGGGACTCAAAACGATCCTGACCGCAGTAGACAAAGTAAAATCCGGAATTTCCATCTGTATTTTCCCGGAAGGAACCCGAAACAGAAATAAAGATGAGCTGGACATGCTTCCCTTCCATGAAGGAAGCTTCAAAATCGCTACCAAGGCCAATTGCCCGATCATCCCAATTGCGATCAGCAATTCAGCCAACATTTTCGAGGCACACTTCCCGAAGATATCTCCTGCAAGAGTTGTAGTAGAATACGGTAAGCCGATCTATCCGGATGAACTGAGCAAAGAAGATAAGAGGCATGTCGGAGAATATACGCAAAACGTAATTCGCAAAATGCTTATAAAGAACAAACCACTGACTGAAAAATAATAAGACCATCGGCAGAGCGTAAAGACAAAAATTTACGCTCTGCCGGACTGTTATATATCAGAATTTCCATTGTATCTGGACTGATCCGGGAAATACCTTAAGTGACCTGATCATCTTATCAACTGTAAACCTCTTCTCCTCAAAATCAATCTCTCCCCACAGACTTATATTAGATGCTACCTTTTCCATCTGCTCCGGTGTCGCATGATTCTCCGCAAGCACCGATAATTTCTCCAGCTTTAACTGATGCATCTGGTCTATTTCTTCCACTCTCTGATTGATATAATCTGTCAGTGTTTCTCCGGCACCTGCCAGAGAATCCACAAGCAGAGAAATCTCCTTTTCCATTTCCTCAATCTCCCTGTAAATCTGCTTTACCTGCGGATTTTCCTTTAACTTCGTATAAGTGGCAGGAGACTGTCCTTCACGTAGCTTACGTACCATCTCTTTATATACATAATTCTCCACATCTTCAGTATAAACCTTCCCGCACCCCGGGCAGGCTTTGTTGTTCAGACGCTTCGTACATCTCAGGTACTGTTTACCGGACTGTATTTTAATACTCATAAGTGCGTATCCGCAATTGCCACATTTCACTTTCCCTGCCAGCCATGTATTCACAGCTTTTCGGTTGGCCTGAATCGTTTTATTTCTCATAAGCTTGATCCTGCAGTTCAGCCACTGCTCCGAAGACACAAGCCCCTCATGAGGTGCCACCACCAGCATATGTCCCTTAAGATTCTGCAGCTTATCTGTCTGCGCATCCCGCCCCTGATAAAGATAACATCCATGAATCCCGTCAAACTGCTCCAGACTGCTTACTATATTGGTTCCATGACTCCTGAAAAAACGATACACATCCATATCAGCCCGCACATATACCGGATTTCTCAAAAGCTGGGCCAGCATGGAACGTATCAGTTCCTTTCCGTAGAACTGCACTCCCTTTTCCGCATAATATCTGGTGATATCCCCATAAGAAGTGTCCGGTTGTTCGTACATATCAAAAATTTCCCGCACAATTGCCGCTTCCACGGGTTCTTCCACAAGCTTCTTTGTATGGATTCCTTCCATCAGGATCTCCTCTAGCCGATAACCATAAGGAGGCTTGCCGCCCATGCGAAAACCTTTCTGACTTCTGGAATAATATGCGTCGCTGACACGCTTCTGAATAGTCTCACGTTCCAGTTGCGCAAACACAATGCAGATATTTAACATTGCCCGTCCCATAGGTGTCGAAGTATCAAATTTCTCTGTAGAAGAGACAAATTCCACCTGATACTGCTGAAACAGATTCATCATATTGGAAAAATCCAGAATAGAACGGCTGATCCGGTCCAGCTTATACACGATCACTTTCTCCACTTCCCCTCTGCGGATATCTGTCAGAAGCTGCTGAAGCTGTGGTCTGACTGTATTCTTACCGCTGTAACCCTTATCCTTGTACTCTTTGAAACTTCCACCCTTTAACTCGTACTTGCAGAACTCGATCTGACTTTCAATAGAAATACTATCTGCTCTGTCCACTGACTGCCTTGCGTAGATTGCATTGATTCTCTTCATAGGGATCCTCCTTTATGAAATGAAATAATTGTTGTTTTGCCGGGCAATGTTGTTACCGTTCACTCTGTCCGCAACATGTCTTGCAATGCACAGAATAAACAGTAACCGGCACTGTAACCATTCTACAATTCCTCCTAGAAGAAAAACCTGAACGATTACATTTTGTCAATACAATTACGATAACAAATATTTAAAAATGTGTAAATCGACTTTTTTCTATCTTTATGTATAGATTTTTCCGACAGTTCCATTGTATAATGATGTCATAAACATTCCTCTACAATCAACTCGTTCCTCTGCTGATCATTTATAACTGTCCTGTACCGTTACCGTTCACTCTATACCTGTGTCACCGACTAAAAGGAGATTTCCCATATGAGAAGAAAATGTACCGATTCCCTGATATACTGGAAAAAAAATCCCGGCCGCAAACCTTTAATCCTTCAGGGGCTTCGCCAGACAGGCAAGACCTGGCTGCTTATGGACTTCGGAAATAAGCAATACGAACATACACTCTACATCAATCTGGAAACAGATCGCTCTGTTGCAGACTATCTGTCTGTTCCACATGATCCACAGGAAGTACTGCTTTTTCTGGAAACCTGTGCAGGAAAACCACTGCGCCCTGCCTCTTCCCTTCTGATTCTTGACAATATCCAGTGCATTCCTCAGATTTCCACACTTCTTACCTCTATTGCCCTGGACTTTCCACAATATCACATTGCCTCTATCTATAAAGGTGTGGTTAACTCTGATTCTTTCTCCGTCCACGACTTTGATATCCTGACTCTGTATCCACTGGATTTTGAAGAATTTCTGTGGGCCAATGCTGAGTTTGCCCTTACAAGAGAAATCCGCAATCATTTCTCCGATTTCAGCCCAATGGGAAAGAAATTCCACGAAAAAGCCCTGTCACAGTTCCGTCTCTATCTGATCATCGGCGGAATGCCTGCTGCCATTATGGAATACAAAAAAGAAAAGAAGCTCCTGCTGGTACCTGACACCCAGCAAAAGCTCCTTAATCTTTTTCTCAGCGATATTACTGCTCTGGCTCCAAAAGGAACCGCCCGCCACTGCCGCAATGCCTGGCTCTCGATCCCTGCACAACTCGGCAGAACCAGCCGTAAATTCCAGTACACCCGCATTGCAAAAGGTGCTACTGCCAAAGTCTATCATGAACCCCTGCAGTGGCTGATCAGCGCCGGACTTGCCATTCCCTGCCAGACAGCTGTCTGCAGCAGACCTTCGGAAACCTCCTTACATCTGTATCCTGTTGACACCGGATTATGCTCATGCATACTGAAAATCCCTGCCTTCCAACTTCTGTCAGGAGAAGAAACCACCGCCGGTACAGCCTGTATCGAAACCTTTCTGGCACAGCACTTTATCCGGAATGGCTATGCCCTCTCCTACTGGTCCAGCGGCAACCAGGCGGAAGTTCCCTTTTTACTGTCCAAAAACAGTCATTTTATTGCCATAGACTACCGCACCACCCCACATCAGAAATGCAGGAACCTTATGCAGCTGAATAAATCTTCTCTCTCTCCTGCACCCACGCAAATGTATTTAATCTCTGCCGAAGACTTCAGGCAAAAAGAAGCTTATCGAATCGTGCCTTTATATGCGGTATTTTGCATATAGAACGTGGCAGATACAACAGGCAAAAGCAGACTCCGGCCGGTAGTTCTTCTCGCTTTCACATCTTCGGAAACGAAGAAAAAACATCTTCAGCCATATCTCTCTGATATGGCTGAAAACTTCTTACGCATTGTTAAGGCTCTTCCTGATAGAGTTTTCCATTTACCAGTATTTTTTTACATAATTGACAGCCTCTTCCTGTGACAGGGAAAATTCATTCATGATGTTTCTGACTGTATCTGTCTCACTTATATTAAAATTCCTGCAGGTCCTTACAGTCGCACGAATGCCTTCAAGGATACCTTCCCATCTGCCTTCCCGTCGGCCCTCCTGTCGACCTTCTAATCGGCCTTCTTCAATACCTTCCTGTCTTAACTCTTCCAATGCATTACACATATTGATCTGCCCTCCTCTCTGCTCCAATTCCAAAGCATGATCGATCAGCTTCTGTGATTCTGTAATAGCACCTATCACAACGCCCAGATCTGCCGGGATATCATGGTCACTGTAGACTTCTTTGATCTTCGCATAATCCCTGGCATAGATCAGACGGCTCATATCAAACACCATGTTTACATCCGGATCACTGAAACACAGTTCCTCACTTGATCTTACCTGGACCAGGTTCATACGGTAATCCGATACCAGTGGTTCTATTTTTTCGGGAATCTCCAACATATCCTTCAGAGAAAACGGACCATCCCATTCACTTTCTCCATAATATACACACAGACTAATCACCGGATGCAGCCGGTCGGTCTTCTTAAAACCTGACAGGAACTCATCCGCTGAATGGAAATCCCCGCTTTTCTTATTTACTGCTGCAATCTCATCATATTCTTTCATGTAAGAAAACGCATCTCCGACCATATGGCGCAGCGGCATCGCATAGTGGATCTTTGCCTGATTTTCCAGTCCCCAGAGAACAAAGTCCACACCATATGCCGTCTTCTTTACAACATCCAGGATCTTCTGTACTGTTTCCGCATGACCATTAAATTTCAGCATGGAGGAAACATCCGTATCTGCTTCTGTAAGATCCTGCGGCTTCAGCACCTGTTCCCCGTTAAAAAATACTGCATTGAACAGATCCGCAAAATGTCTGTTGTCTCTCCAGAAATTCTTCAGTATGGTATCCGGTTTGATCTTATTTTTTTCCGCCGTATCCAGCACCTCCCGTTGATTTATTTCTGTTATCAATATAGCATAATTATTACCTTGTTTCCACGAAAGGAACTATAAAAATTATTAAAAATCTGAAAAATACAGAGTCGGATTGTTTGATTTATTCTTTTTTCTCATTCTGTCGGCTGTAAAAGAGCATATAAATACAAAAATATCGCTCTGATGCGTAAAAAAGGCAGTTATAAATAATCATTTTTTCAGGGTCATGAATGAATTTCTAATCAGAGAATGTGCTTTTTAATCAAAAATCAACCTGTCCACCACCCAAAGGGGAACTATAATCATGACAAAGATTAAAAACACAAAGAAGGGCATGGCAAAAAAGACATTAAGTATGTCACTTGTTGTTGCAATGCTTGCTACTTCTAATGTGCCGGTATGGGCTGCTGAGTTCAGCGATGGCAGTGAACCATCAGTTGCTACAGAAGCTCCAGCTGCTGAAACATTCTCTGATGAGACTGCAGAAGCTCCAGTTGTAGAAGATACTACTGATGCTGTTGTTGCACAGGCTTCTGAAGCAAAAGTAAGTTTTACATTAAAAGAAAATGGTTGGGGAAAAGCTGCTGCTATTGATAATCTTGATTTAAATGGTATTTCAGAATCAGATGGAGAAGTTAAATACCAATGGAAAGTAGATAATAAAGTAGTTGGTGAAGGAACAGGTTCTTTAGGAAGTTTAAAGAGTACAAATATGTATGTTCCGACAAAATTAGACTGTGGAAAAAGCTTGCAGTTAATCGTTTCACGCGATGCATCTGATTCCCATTATAATGGTGCAGCTGACCCTATGGCCTTTTCATTTGCATCTAATGTTGTGACCATTTCAAAAAATGATATCTCTAATTGTACACCAACTATTACAACGAAATCCGTAAGCTATGATGGAAAAGAACATAATGACGCAAATGACTGGATTACTAGTCTTACAGTAAGTGCGTCTACTTCAGATACTCTTACATATGCTAATGGTGATTTTAATGTAACAGTTGAAGGCACAAAAGGTCTTGTTAATACAAACAGCGACATTACACTGCGTATTCAGCCAAGAGATACAGAATATTATACTGGTGAAATCGTAGTTTCCAAAGTAAATAATTCTGGAAGCAAATTAGGTATTGAAAAAGTTGCTTATACAGCAGGAGATATTGAAGTTAAATTAGCTAATTCAAGTGTTGTATATAATGGAAAAGACCAGAAACCAGAAGCTAAAGATATCGTTGTTACAGATAAAAAAAGTGGTACTGTATTAGATAGCAAAAAGGTTATTAAATCCATCTCTGCATCATCATCAGATGTAATGGAAGCAGGTGATTATACACTTACAGTAACTTTAAACAATACAGAAACAAACTATACTAATAATGCACATGATATTTCCATCACTAATATTGACTTCAAAATTAAAAAAATTGATTTAAGTAACTGCACTGTTGTATTAGATGACTTAAAAACCCAGAACGGACAGATTACACCGTCTCAGTTAAGGGTAACAGGCATCTTGGACAAAAATGGAAATGCTTATCCACATTGTGACCCAGCCAGATTTGAAGTAACATCTGTTCAGAGTAATACAGGTGCTGTAGGAACCTACACAGCTACAGTTAAAGCAAAAGATACTTGTGTTAACTACGAAGGAACAGCTACAACAACATTTACTGTTTATAATCAGAAATTAGATGATGTACATGCAACATTTTCTGGAAAAGTAAAAGTGAATGGAACAGATACAGACTATGCAACTCTTACAGAAGACTATACCGGAGAAGCAATCACTAAAGATGCGACAAAATTAGGAAAATTAATGGCAACAGATGCTACAGGAAAAACTTATGAGTTGTTACCAAATGTTTCCTATGATCCTAATTTTACATACGAGAATAACACAAATGCTGGTACTGCATATTTAGTAGTAAAAGGCATTGGCGATTATGCGGGAAGTACTTTAAGAATTCCATTTACAATTAAAGCAGCTTCTGTTGCTGCTGATGATATCAAGGCTGCCGAAAAAGTAGTATATGTAGAGGATGATACTAAGAAAGCTGAGTCTTATGCTCCACAGGTTACTGTTGTAGGTAAAAATGCAGCAACTCCTGCTAAGGAATTTACTCTTACTAAAGATACAGATTATAAAGTAGAATATTTCTATACTGCATCTGATCAAGGTCAGAATCCAACAGCAAATGGAACTAATACTATTGGCAACTATGTATGCACTAAAATTACAATTACAAATAAAAACTTCTGGGGTGTTGATGCAAACGGAAAGAATATTACTACACAGCCTACTGCTGTATACCGTTATTCTAAAATCAGCAAACCACAGGCAAGTGATTGGACTGTTTCTACAGAAAAAGCATCTTATACTTACACAGGAGAAGCAATTATTCCAGAACTGATTGTAAAGGATGGAACAAAAGAACTCGAAAAAGATGTAGATTACGAAATTAAGTCTATTGCAAACGGTACAAATGTAGGTACTGCAACTGTAACAATCGTTGGAAAAGGTGATTATGACAATACATCTACTACAACAACTACATTTACGATTACACCAGCTGATATGTCTTCTTTAACTGTAAATGTAAATGATCAAAGCTATACCGGACATCAGATTCGTCCTACAGTAAAAGATTCCAATAACAATACACAGATTACAGCTAAATTAGGTACTGTAAATATTGATCTTGGTCAGTTTACAATTAGTTATCCAGATTCAAAGGATGCAAATAAAGAAGTTGGTACTGGTACATTAACATTAGCACCAAAAGCAAGTAATAAAAACTTTACTGGAAGTAAAGAAGTTTCCTTTAAGATTGTTGGTCAGAAAATTATCTGGTCTAATGATGTAGCTAATGCATTTAAAGTATATGATGCAAATGGAAAAGAAGTTAATGTAGCTAATCAGTCATTTATCTATGATGGAAAAGCTCATACTTTTGCAAGCGCAACATTCAACTATTCTTATACTGATCCGATTACACATAAAACTGTTAAATTAGAAGAAGGAAAAGATTTTGAAATTAAATACTTCCACAATGTAACAGGTAATGCCAGCCATGAAGCATATATCGCTGTAGTTGGTAAAGGCAACTATGCTGGCAACAACGATACAACAAATCAGGTTTTCGAAGATGAAAATGGTCAGAAAGTAAACGCTATTACTTATAAGAAATTTACAATTACTCCAGTTCAGCTGTCAGATCAGAACGTAACTGTTTCTAATGGTACTTATGCTGAAGGAATGGCAGTAAAACCAGTTGTTAAAGTATCATATGGTAGAGATGCTCTTACATTAGAAGAAGGTAAGGACTACAAATTAGTTGGTGTAGGTGCTTATACAGAGCCTACAACAACAAAGAAATATACAGTAAGTGTTGAAGGTATCAATGGATATACAGGAACAACATCTTCTGTTAACTGGGGAATTGATAAAAAAGATCTTGCTGACTGTGATATTACAGCCGCTAAGAATTCTAAAGGTTCTGTATCTGTTGTTGTAATGAACGGAAATGTTAAAGTTCCAACAGAAAAATATGTTGTTACAGAAAATGCTGACGGAACAGTAACAGTTACTCCGGCAAAAGATAGTAAATACTACATCGGTTCTAAGACAGTTACATTAGCTGGTTCTGAAGCTAATGAAAAACCAGGAACACCTATGATCAGCAATGTTAAAGTTGTTGGTAATAAAGCAACTGTAATCCTTTCCGGCGATACAGATGGTGCTGCAGGTTATGACTATGTAATCTCTACAGATCGTGACTGCATTACAAACAAAGATTACACATCTGTAAACAAGAATCAGGTTCAGACTTCTACTACATTCAAATATGTACAGCAGGGAACCTACTACGCATACTGCCACGCTTGGAAACGTGACGAGAACGGCAAGAAAGTATTCAGCGACTGGTCTAACGCATATCCATTCGTTGTATCCGCAATCACACCGGACGCTCCAGTTATCACAAACGTTAAAGTAAGTGGATCTACTATCAAAGTAACATACAAAGCAGCTGCAAATGCAACTGGTTACGACGTAGTACTTGGAACAGATTCCAAGAAGGAAAACGGTGAGACTCGTCCATATCACTATGGAAACTATAAGAAACTGAACCTCAAAGAAGGTACAGTAACAGCAACATTCAAGAATGTACCAAAGGGAACATGGGTAGTAGGAATGCATGCATTCAACAGAACATCCGAAGACGGAAAGAAAGTCTTCAGCCCATGGTCCAACCTGAAAACAGCTACTGTTAAATAATCCATTTGGGTAAATAATACAGATTCCTAAAAAGAAAACCCCAGTCATTTTGACTGGGGTCTTTCTTTGTCAAAACTTATCCTGCGATTGTCGAAAAATTTTTCTGGTAAATAAATATCTGCTCTGATAAAATATAAGTACAAAATATGTGACAGGAGGTGACATCCATAATACGTCAAACGAATCTGGCACAAATGATAGACCTTGCCGCAGATCGTGCAAGATATGATGAATGTGCCAAGAAACTATTAACCTATAAGGCAGTCATTGCCTGGATCCTCAAATCCTGTACAAAAGAATTTTCCCAATATAGTGTCAATTTTATCTGTGATAACTGCCTGAAAGAAAATATCGAAATTTCCAGTCGGGCAGTACATCAGGACCATCCTGACCGCAGTAAATTACTGGATGGAAACGAACAAATAGACTGCCTTAATTCCGAAGCAAATGCTATCAAAGACCAGACTGTGTATTATGATATTCGTTTTAAGGCATATATTCCGAACACCGAAGAACCCGTACAGCTGATCATCAATTTGGAAATCCAGTTAAATGACACACCGGGGTATCCATTAGTTACAAGAGGATTTTATTATTGTGCAAGAATGATTTCCGAGCAGTATGGAACTATTTTTACTGGTGAACATTATGAAAAGCTTCAGAAAGTCTACAGTATTTGGATCTGCCCGGATCCGGCGAAAAAACGTAGAAATGGAATCTTCAGATACCATACAGTACAGGACAGGATACAGTATTGGGAAAGCCTTATGAAACTCTTGGCAGTTATGACCTTATGGAAGTTGTTATCGTAAATTTAGGTGATGCAGATAAAGAGAGTGATCTGGAGATCCTTGATCTGCTGAATACACTCTTCTCTCTTTCTACATCCTCTGAGACAAAGAAAAAACGTCTTCAGAAAGATTTTGGCATCGCCATGACAGAAGAATTTGAAAGTGAGGTGCAGGATATGTGTAATCTGGGAAAAGCACTTGTTGAACAAGGCATTGAGCAAGGTGTAGAAAAGAAAAATCTATCTCTTGCAAAAATGATGATCAAAGATAAAGAATCTCTCGATAAGATTGAAAAATATACTGGTTTTTCTGCCGATAAGTTAAAAGAGATTGCAGCATCTATCGGAACAAACCTTACTGCTTAGAATACGTCTCCTATGGCAGCTATACATAATAAGACAATAGAAAAATTTGGTACTTAAAATAGAGCTTTCAATTGTATCTCGTTGATATAGTTGAAAGCTTTTTATGTGATAACATAACGATTTCTTAATATAACTGATGATTTAAATATAAAAACCCACAAAAAACATAATTATAAATGATATATCTTATATACTCTGCAATCTCGAAAACTATTCTGGATACGAAAATTTCCATAAAAACAACCTGTACATCACCCAAAGGGGAACTATAATCATGACAAAGATTAAAAACACAAAGAAGGGCATGGCAAAAAAGACATTAAGTATGTCACTTGTTGTTGCAATGCTTGCTACTTCTAATGTGCCGGTATGGGCTGCTGAGTTCAGTGATGGCTCTGATGCATCAGTTGCTACAGAAGCTCCGGCTGTTGCGGATACTGCAACTAATGAATTTACAGATGCTGCTACAGAAACTCCTGTTGTTGAAGATACAACTAATGCAGTAGCTGCAACTGACTATACAGACGATTCATCCAATATAAATACTGAAAATTATACTTTGAAAAATGTAAAATTTAGTACTGGTGCATGGGATAGTAAAATCAAAGTATCCGGTAGTATCACAGATAAATATGGCAACGAAGTCAATGACTTATGCTATACATGGCTTGCGGATGGTGTTCAGGCAGATGGTAATGGTGCAGCATACACAGCTGGAAACAAAAAAGTATCTGAGATTGAATATACTCCAACTAAGGAAGATTTTAATAAAACTCTGTCTTTAGTTGTATATGAGAAAGGTGCTGCTGGTGTTACCGTATTCAGCCAGACTATCAGTGGAGATACTGTAAAAGCAAAAGATCTTTCAAATGATAGTTACGCTGCACCAAATTTTGCAGGTATGGATACAACTTATACAGGAAAAGAACTTAAGTTAAAACCCGCTAATGCTGGTGTGTTCAAATTTTCGAGCTATGGCATTACAGCAGATCAGATTGTATGGAATTATACCACTGATGGGAATGACTTTATAAATGTAACAGGAAAAGATATTACAGTTGTTGGTACCTTGGAAGGTACATACGATATAAATTCAACAGCATATGGTTATGCTTTTACTTCAAAATCTGCCACTTATCAGATTTCTAAAAAAACACTTACAAGCTCAAATGTAGAAATTGAATTCAAGAAAACAGCCATTCCATTTACTAATGGTACTTATGAGTTTGGAAAAAATGACATTACATTAAATGTTGTTATGGATGACGAAAGTAAGGTAGACATCACGAATGCATTAAAAAATGATGTTACTTTCACAGGTTCTGCTAATAAGGTGAAAAAAGGCAATACAATTTCTGTTAAAGACGTAACTGTTAGAAGCGGCTTCGATACAACAACAGAAGCTGAAAAAGTTCTTCAGAACTATAATACAGGTTCATTAAACAGTGGTAAAAATATCGGATGTGCGAATACTTACGAAGTAACTGTGCTTAATCTTGAAACATGTACAGGTGAAGTTACAACAGAGTATCTGGTTGATGATTTCCGTAAAAATCCAACTGTTTCTTCAGATGATATCTTGTTAACAACAGCAGATGGTGTGAAATTTAAAGCCAGTCAGTTAGGTACAAATATTAATGTTGCTGTAAATCAGACAGCAATCGACGCAGCTAAAAACGGAGTTACTGGTGTTGTACAGAATGCTGTAACTATCAGTTTTAAAGCAGATACTAGAAATGTAACAGGTTCTATTAGTTTGCCAATTAACTTAACAACTTTAAGTCTTTCTAACGCAACTGTTACTGCATATGGTACAACTTTAGACACCACCAAAACTGCAGGTACGTATAAGTATCAGCCTACATATAATGGTGAAGCTCAAGATTTAACAAAAGCAAGTGATTTTGCAGTTAGTATCGGTGGAAAAGCATTACAGACAGGTGAATATGAGGTATCTTACGATGACAACGTAAATGCTGGAATAGTTACTGTTACTATTACAGGTAAAGGAAGCTATGCTGGAAGCACTAAGAAAGTATATTTTAGAATTCTCAAAGCAACTGTAGCAGACAAATCTTTAACTGTAGAAAAACGAACTACTGTAAATTCTGACAATAATTATGATGCCTCCTTATATAAAGATGCATTAAAAGCAAAGATTGAAACAACATTAAACAATAAGAAGGTTACTCTTGAAGAAGGAAAAGATTATACCGTTAAATATTATTTCGCAACGACTAAAAATCTGACTTCAGAAGCTACAATTAAAGCTGCCAAAGGTAAAAATGTTGTTGGAAATTATATTTATGCAGTTGCAACTCCTGTTGAAAATGGTAATTATACATTTGCAGGCACAGGTTGGCAATTAGTTGCAGGATCTGAAATTGTTGCAAAATCTATCAGTGGCGTATCTATTACATTAGATAAAGATTCCTACACATTTACAGGTAAAGAAATTGTTCCGACAATCACTGTAAAAGATGGATCTACTGTTCTTGAAAAAGGTGTAGATTACACAGTAACAGTAAAAGATGGTCTTGATGTTGGTAAGGCTACTGTTACAATTAAAGCAACAACAGCAAGTGGTTATGATCCAGAGTCAACAGCAACAACAACATTCGATATTGTTGCAGCTAAAGCTGAAAATGTAAAAGTTAATTTCAATGAATCAGAATTTAAGTATACTGGAAAACAGATTAAACCTACTATTAAAGACATTACCTTAAACGGTGTTAACGTTACGAAATATTTTGATGTTACTTATCCTACATATGGGGAAAATGTTAACGCTGGAAAAGAAACTGGTAGCGTTACTGTTGCACCTATAAAAACAACAGCAAACTTTACAGGAACAAAAACACAGCTTTTCGATATTAAAGGAAAAACACTTACAGGAAACTTAAAATTATATTATAACGATAAAACACAGGTAAGTGTACAGAATTATGTAGCTAGAAATAAAATAACTGGCGCTGATTACAACTTCTATTATGATGGAAGCGAGCAGAAATTCGCAAGTGAAGTATTTACAGCCACAACTAAAGGTAATATCGTAGCAGGTACAGATTATGAAATTAAGTATATTAACAATGTAGATGCTGGTTATGGATTTGCAGTTGTAACTGCTAAAGGTAACTACGAAGGAAACTTATCTGTTAATAGTGGAAATTACTGGTTAAGTGATTATGCTGAAAATGACTATTATTTAAAAGATGGCAAATTAACCAAAATTTCTCTTGCTGGTGAAACAACTGTATTAGCAACAAATGTTGTTAATATCGTTGCTTTTGGTATTCAGCCAACTATTGTTACTGCTAAAAATATCACCGTTTCTAATGGAACTTATGCTGGTGGGTTAGCTGTTAAACCTGAAGTTACAGTAACTGTTGGTGGTAAAACATTAGTTGAAGGAACTGATTATGATTTAGTTATTCCTCCACACTACAGCTTAACCGCAGATAAATTTACGGATGTTACAACTGGTAAACCATATTATGTATATGTAAACCTGAAAGGTGGCTATAAATTTGACGAGGTTAATGGCACCAATATGTATATGTGGGGCATTGACAAAAAAGATCTGAAAGCTTGCTCTGTAAGCGTAGATAAAAACTTGAAAGCTACTGTAACAAACGGTAATGTTATCGAAGAAAAAGAAAACTTTACTGTAAAAGATAACGGTGATGGAACCGCTACTGTATCCGTAGTTGATGGCGGAAAGAACTACACAGGTTCTGTAAACGTTGAAATCGGTGGCAGAAAAGTTGGTGCTCCAATGATTAGCAATGTTAAAGTTGTTGGCAATAAAGCTACTGTAGTCCTTTCTGATGAAGTAGACGGAGCTTCTGGTTATGACTATGTAATTTCTACAGACAAAGACTGCATTAAAAATAAAAATTACGCAGCTGTAAACAAAAATCAGGCTAAAACATCTACAGCATTCAAATATGTAGATCAGGGCACATATTATGCATACTGCCACGCTTGGACACGTGATGCAAACGGTAAGAAAGTATTTGGAGAATGGTCCAACGGATTCCAGTTCTCTGTAACTGCAACTACACCAGATGCACCAGTTATCAAGAGTGTAAAGGTAAGCGGTTCTACAGTTAAAGTAACATATGAATTATCTGCTAACGCAACAGGTTACGATGTAGTTCTTGGAACATCTTCCAAGAAAGACAATGGTGAGTTACGTCCATACAATTATGGTGCTCACAAAGTACTTAACCTCAAAGAGAGCACAGTAACAGCTACATTCAAGAATGTACCAGCTGGAACATGGACAGTCGGAATGCATGCATTCAACAGAACATCTCTTGATGGCAAAAAAGTATTTAGCCCATGGTCAAACTTAAAAACAGCTAAAGTTAAATAATCCATTTGGGTAATTAATACAGATTCCTAAAAAGAAGGCTCCGGTCATTGTGACCGGAGTCTTTCTTTATATCCGCTGAGCAGTTTCTGGCTGGCAATTTCACGCACTAAATCAACACAATCTGTCATAGACGTTGCAAAAGTTGTGTGCTATATTGATTATATAAGAATAATTCTTTCGATGTACCAGACCACTGATTGGTACAATGTAACTCCAACACAAAACCACCATTATTTCCAAGGAGGATTTGAAAGATGAAAAAGAAATTGTTAGCTTTATTACTGGCTTCTTCTATGGCTCTAATGAATGTTGCTCCTGCATATGGTACAGACATTTTTACTGACCCGGATAATGCGGCAAACGAAGATGTAATTTCTGTTCCTGAGGAGCTTGATAACAGTGGAGAGTTCAATGACACTGAAGATGAGTTTACTTCGGAACAGACAGATGATAATTTCTTTTCGGATGAAAAGGAAATGCCTCCTGTTCAGGAGGGGGACACGTTGGCTGCAAATGCAGGTCAGGGAATAACCGCCAGTACTTCCACATATTCCTCAAAATCTTCCTTTGGCCGGAGAAAGGCTCTTTCCCAGCTTCAGGGTATGGGCATCAACAGCGGTTCTTACAGCTGGAACTGGGCAAATCCTGAATACACTTCCTATTATACAGATGAGTCAGGAAATCTTCACATTGTTGCCTGGAAAGATCAGACTTTATATGATGCTGTCTGCAATTCCGATCTTAATGTTACCAATGTAACAACAGTAAAGCTTCCGCTTCCATTGTGGGGAGGATTCTATGCTGCACCAGACGGGAATTTTTATGTTGCAGTAGGGCAGAAGAATCTGAACGAAGACAACAGCATAACTGCTGTCCGAATCCTTAAATACAGCCGTGCCTGGAAACTGCTTGGTGCAACGGACATTGGTGGCGGATATACAAATATGTTTGAAGGAATCTACATTCCTTTTGACGCTGCTTCCCTGCGCATGACCCAGATCGGTTCTACCCTGATCGTACACACAGGACGGAAAATGTATTGGATGGAAGGGATACATCATCAGAGTAATATCACTTTTGTCATTAACACTCAGGATATGACACTTATTAATTCAGATATGCCCTATTGCAGCCATTCCTTTAATCAGTTTGTTGTAAATGACGGTTCTCATGTATATTTTCTGGATCACGGGGATGCTTATTACAGAGGTCTGATCCTGTCTTCCTTCTCCGCATATTCCGGTGGATATATTGCCCAGAATCATGCTGTAAATCTCTTTCCTTTTATGGGAGCTACAGGTGATAATTATACCGGATGTGAGGTAACCGGATTTTCTCTGGCAGGAAATAATCTGATCACAGTAGGCAAGTCTGTTCCCCATGGTTTTGCTGTGAATGGACAGACCGGATATGAGAATCTTAACAAAAATATCTTTATGATAATCACAGATAAGAACAGTATGGCTTCCAGATTTATTTGGCTTACTCAGTATTCACCGTCAGGTGCAGAAATAACCCTGACAGAACCAAAGCTCATCCCCGTAGGAAATAATCAGTACGCAGTCCTTTTCTCAGAGGAAACCTCCGACCAGAGCATTCTGCATTATCTTCTTATGGATATGTCCGGAAATGTGATATTATCCAAGTTATATAAGAATGTAACGATCCAGACGGATTCCCAGCCGATCTTATGGGGACGTAATATTGTATGGGTATCCGGAAATTATGATAACGGCAACTATGACAGTTCCCGCACATACCTGTATGAAATCCCTGTAGTAACAATTCCACTTAATGGAATTGCTCTGAACCAGACAAATCTGACAATTGACGAAGGCAATACACAAAAACTCACACCTTCCTTTACACCATCTAACTCTGATGATGTAAAAGATGTGGTCTGGACAAGCAGCAATCCTGGGGTTGCGTCTGTCTCAGAGGATGGAACCATTCAGGGGAACGGTTATGGTCAGGCAGTAATCACTGCTTCTGCCGGAGATTTTCAGACCCAGTGTCAGGTGACGGTAAAGGTATCTGAGAACAACACACCACTGACAAAACCTGTGCTGAAACTTTCCCAGAAATCTGCAGATCAAATACATTTAACCTGGAAAAAGGTTCCGGGTGCCAAAGGATACCAGATTTACTGCAGGACAGATTCCCAGTCTTCTTATAAGCGAATAAAAACTCTGAAAACAGGATCCCTCAGTTTCGATGCAGCTGTAGTACCGGGCGTAACCTATTCATTTAAAGTTCGTGCTTATGGAACCAACGCAAGTGAAAAAAACAAATATTCTAAATTTTCAGCGGTGAAATCAAGAAAAGCTGCTGTCCCGGCTCCATCTAAGGTTTCATGTAAAATGAGTAACGGTGGTACAGAGGTTTCCTGGACAAAAGTAGCCGGTGCTTCCGGATATGTGATTTACCGCAATGGTTCCGCTGCCAAAACAGTGAAGTCCTCTGTCTCAACCTGGAAAGACACGAAAGCCTATGATTCCCAAACAGGTATGTACTGGGTTTATAATTATTATGTAAGAGCTTTTAAGACAGTAAACGGTAAGCGAATATACAGTAAGCCCACAAAAACGATAAATCTTTACTCGTAAATTATAAAACTACAAAAAGCACTATCACTTTGGTAAATAAAGTATAAAACAGGGCAGTCTCATCGGCAAAATCTTTGCCGGGAGGCTGCCCTGAGTATTTGTCTTATTTCACTTCTACTAATTCAATCTTGAAGTTAAGTTCTTTTCCTGCCATTTCGTGGTTTGCATCAAATGTGATGTTTTTCTCATCTTTAGCTGTCACTTTAACAGGGAATGGCTGACCGAACTGGTTTGACAGGTATACCTGCTGGCCAACTGTCAGGTCTTCGGAACCTGGAAGCTGGGCGATTTCCATAGTGAAGATAGCGTTTGGATCTGCCATACCGTATGCTTCTTCAGGCATAAGGTGAACATCAATGATCTGACCAACTTCCATGTCAGCTACAGCAGCATCAAACCCTCTGATCATCTGGCCTGCACCGCAGATGAATTCCAGCGGTTCGCCACGGTCGTAAGAAGAATCAAACTGTGTTCCGTCATTGAAAGTTCCTCTGTAATGTGTGCGACAGGTTTTTCCTACATTGCGTCCTGTAAGCGGAGGCTGTGATCCGCCACATCCACCGCATCCGCCACCACAGCTGTCTCCACAGGAGTGTCCCTCCTCATGACTGCCACAGGAATGACCTTCTTCATGATGGTGATGGTCGCAGTTGGCTCCGGAAGACACTAATTCGCCTTTTAAATAGCTTTCAACTGCCTGATCAGTATTTCCCTGGGCCCCGGCGCATAATTCGATTCCTGCCTCTGTGAGAGCTGTCTGAGCACCACCGCCGATACCACCGCAGATCAGAACATTTACACCCTGCTCAGCAAGCAGACCTGCAAGTGCACCATGTCCTGTACCGTTAGAACCGATCACTTCACTGGAAACTACTTTGTTGTCTTCCACTTCATAAACTTTAAAAGACTCTGTTTTTCCAAAATGCTGAAAAATCTCTCCATTATCATATGTTACTGCAATTTTCATTTGAAAAATCCTCCAATTATTTTTTATACCCATTCAGTCCAGTATAAACTGTCTGTGCCACAAAAGCAAGGCTATTTGATCAGGTAATTCTCAATTCCATTTGCAATTCCCCATACCATTTTTTTCTGATAAGAACTCTGCTGCATACGGCGGTCTTCGGAGGGATTGCTCATATATCCCATCTCGATAATCGTTGTCGGAACTTTGCTCCAGTTATTTCCGGTCATAGAGTCTGTTTCCCAGACGTATTCTTTTCTGCATCCTGTAGCTGACACATATGCATTGAGCACAGCCTCAGAGAGAGCTTTGTTTTTTCTGTACATAGATGAAATATAAGGACTGTTTCTGGTTGTACAGATAGTCAGTGCTCCACTGATAGAGGAATTATCACTTCCATTGGCATGGATACGAATATACGCATCTGCATTTGCCTTATTTGCCACTTTTGCGCGGTCAATACAGCTGAGAGCTACTTTACTGTTAGTTCTGGTCATAATTACCTTAAATCCTCTTTTCTGAAGAAGGGTTCTTAGCTGAAGACCAATGCTCAGGTTGAGCTTATATTCCTCCACCCCTGTAGCAACACCCTGGGTTCCGGAAGTATCTTTTTCCTTCATCTGACCGGAACCAGGCCCAAGAGGTTCATAACCGCTGGCAACAACAGCAGAATGCCCCGGATCCAGTACAACAACAGGAGTCCAGACACCTTTACTGTTGATGTTTCGTCCGTTTACAGTCTGATTGATACGCATTCTTCCGGTCTGTTTGCCAAAATACCTGAAACGATTATGAATACGGTGCCATCCTGTAAGCATGGAACCGTCTGCTGCAAAACAGTAATAATACTTGCCGATTTTGTGCAGGTCTGTCAGCTTTTTACCATTCTTATAATAGTATTTTTTTCCATCGAAGGTTTTCCACCCGGTGAAAGTACTGCTGACAGATGCTGCCTGGACATCTGTAAAATCTACAGCAGGCAAAGCTGTGACTAAGAGAAGAATGCACAAGAGCCAGATAAAACATGATTTTCTTTTCTTCATACATGACTTCCTTTCATATAGAGATATTTTAAGTGATGGTTCTGTATGTTGATTATATCATGTAATTGTCTGGGAGTGTGGAAAAAAGCACATAAAAAGAAAGACTCCGGTCGCAATGACCGGAGCCTTCTTTTTAGGAATCTGTATTAATTACCCAAATGGATTATTTAACTTTAGCAGTTTCCAGATTTGACCACTTACTGAATACTTTGTTATCGTTTTCAGAAGCTGTTCTGTTCCAGGAATGTACTCCTGCATAATATGTTCCTGCAGGAACGTTCTTGAATACAGCTTTGCATACACCTGGTTTAACATTTAATTTTTTGTATTTTCCATACTGATATGGACGTGTCTCGCCATGTTCTTTCTTGGAACCTTTTCCGAGAACTACGTCATATCCTGTAGAGTTAGCAGATTCTTTATATGTTACTGTGATTGTAGAACCTTTTGCCTTAACACTGAGAATCTCTGGTGTATCCGGTGTGATTGCTGTTACAGAGAATGGATAGCTGTTAGACCATTCGCCAAATACTTTTTTACCGTTCTCATCGCGTGTCCATGCATGGCAGTATGCATAGTAAGTTCCCTGTGGAACATATTTGAAGTTGGCTGTTGTCTGAACCTGGTTCTTAACAACATCGATACGTGCATCTTTATCAGAAGGATCTTTGGATGTAGAGATTACATAATCATATCCAGATGCGCCTTCTGCTTCATCAGAAAGGATAACAGTTGCCTTATTTCCAGTAACTTTGACATTACTGATAACCGGAGCACCTACAAATGTATCATTTACATCAGTAGTAATAGTACCTGTATAGTTCTTGTTACCCTCTGTAGCTGTTATTGTAACTTTACCATCTTTAATCTCAGATGTGTATTCTGTAGATGGAACAACCACATTTTCGTTTCTTACAGTTACTGTCTTACCATCAGATGTTACATTTGCGTTCTTGAAGTCGAATTTGTCGATACCATATACTAAATATTTTCCAGTCGCATCTTTGTCGAACCATACAGTGTTATATTCACCAAGACCTTTAATAGAGAATCTGATGTTCTTTTCTGTAGTTGCATTGATTGCTTTTTCTGTATCATCAATTACAATCTTGTAATCTACACCTTCAACAAGAGTTTTGTTTCCTTTTACGATTGTAACGTTTGGTTTTACAACTAAACCACTTGCATAGGTTCCGTTACTTACTGTAACATTTTTTGCTGTAAAGGTTGCACCCGTAATATCGAATTCATAAAGGGTTCCTTCAAAAATATTGTCAATCTTAGTTCCATCTTCGAGGGTTACAGATTTTGTACCAACATAGTTGCCTTTTCCTGTTACACATACATATGCAGTTCCTGAAGAAGTGTTGTCAATATAGGTGATCTCATAATCTTTACCTGCTGTCAGCTTCTTATTTGTTGCAGTAAATTTTGTTTTTGCAAATGTTATTGGAGAGCCAGTATATTCCTGTGCTTCAACATATCCCATAATATCCATATAAGGAGAAGAATAATTGCTAGAAATTTTTGTACCATTCTCATCATATACAGCTAATGTACCTGTTACAGTCTCACCTTTGATTTCAAATGTAACTTCTTTTACACCTTCAAAATTCTTCTTGCCATTAGTATTAGGAGTAAGTGTTAATTTACCAGCTGTTTTACCCGCATTAATATTTTCTCCCCAAGTTGGTTTAAACTGAGAGGAAACATCAACTTTTCCTAATTTAACAGTATAAGTAAGTCCTGTTCTGCTATTATCCCAAGCTTCTCCATCATATTTGATATCTGCTTTATTTCCAGACTTTGTATAAGAAATTTCAACAGCAATATCCTCTGCTTTAGCTTTTACAATCTGGAATTCTTTTCTAATCTCAGATCCTTCACGATATCCACTTGCTGCTTTAGCAGTAATAATAGCAGTAGCTGTACCGACATTAATACCATTTAAAATTTTAACAGTATAATCTTTACCTTCTTTAAGAGTCTTGTTTCCAGATTTTACTGTAATAACTGGTTTAATGCTATCACCTGTATAAACATATTCTGTCTTATCAAAAGTAACATCAGCACCTGCAATTGTTTTTGCAACAACTGGAACGTATGCAGTTACTACATTTTTCTTTGTTATTACTTTTACACCATTAATTGTGGATGCAACAGAGTTTGTAACATCAACATCATAATTTGTGTTTTTTAATGTAGCAGTAACTTTTACATACTGACCTACAGTATTTGGATCATCATTTGGCTGAAGTTTATCAGCTGTATCATTTCCTGTATTGTTTGCTACAAATTCATAAGCGCAATCGTAATCTGTACCATCTACTAATGTAAATGTTTTTTCAGTTTTATTTAAATCTGTTTTATCATTTTTAGCTGTAATATTAAGACCGATAGCATCTTTATAAGACTCTGCTGTTGCGCCTTCTACATATTCAACACCTTTTACAGTATCTTTTACTGCTGTTTTAACATCAGTTGTTTTAACATCATTAGTAACAGTTACGTCTGCTGGATTAATCTTAAAGTAGAATGTCTTGCTACATCCTTCATAATCGGAACCAGCTTTTCCAGCAACGGTGATACTTGCTACGCTGCCTTTTACAGATGCATTTTTATTATTTGCATATGTAATTGTAAAGGAGTTGCTGTCAGACTCATTTGATGTTCCATCTGGCAGGAAACTTCCTAACTGTTTTTCTGTAAAAGTAATATCTTCGCCAGTATATTCAACTTTGCTTGTAGCACTTAATGCATCATTTGCGCTAGTTACTAAGCCAAGATCTGTACCATTAGCAAATTTTGCAGCACTTGCATTAAAGTTTTTCTTTGTTACTACTAAATCTGCATATACTGTATTTGTTACACTTGCAGGATCAGTACTATCTAAAGACTTAATAATAATTGCTTCTTTATATGTTCCGACTGCAGCATATTTGGCAACATCCTCTTTTAAGCTAACGCTGACTTTGCTTCCTAATTTATCTGCTGTGATAGACTTTCCGTCAGCACCTGTTAAAGTGATTCGGCTTGGATTAACAGAGAATCCTGCTTTCATGTCAGCTACTTTATATGTAACATTTAACTTAGCGGTTCCTTTACTTAAATCACGAGTTTTAATATTAACCTTATTATCTGTAAATGTGATAACTGGATCAGCACTTAAATCAAAATTACCGGTTTTATTTAAAGCCTCTGCATCAAAAGTAACTTCGATACCGTTTTCGCCAATACTACTTCCGCTAGTTTTAACTTTTTTTACAGGCAATGTAATATCAGTGTCTTTGATTTTAACAGAAACAGCATCTTTATCTAATTCAATAGCAGATCCTGTATATTCACCAGCCTCTTTATTATTTACGGTAACATCTTTCTCAAGCCATTGTGAAGTGAGATCTTTCTGTTTAACAATTTTATATTCTCCAGTAATAGTTCCTGCATATCCTGTTTTTTCTGCTGTAGCTGCTTTTAATGTACCTGTAACAGTTACAGTGCCAACTTTAGAACCATCGCATCCAGACCAGCTCCAGTCAAAATCAGCTTTATCAATACCACTAGGAAGATTGTTTACCGCTGTAGGCACTTTCTGAGCGTCTGTAGCCTGGCCTGTATATGCATAACCTACTCCACCATCATCAAAAGACATTGTAACACCAGTAAGACGCTTAGCCTGTACAGTACCTAAATTAATTGTTGTAATTGTAACATCGGGCTTACCATCTTCATAAAAACGAACAGATAAATTCTTTCCAACAGCATCCTTTGTGAGACCAATTGCTGCAACATTTGTTGCAATATTATATGCTGCGTTTGAGTAACCAGTAAGATCCATTCCATCTAATTGCCATTTATAACGAAGTGTAGATGAAGATGTAATATCGGTGCCATTTTCGTCTTTAATAGTTCCCTCAGTAAATAACTGGATGTTATTTCCCCAAACAGGGTTTGTAATATGCTTCAATTCTGAAAAATCATATCTAGCACCTTCTGCAGCCTCTGCAGACACAACATTTTCATTCTCATTTTCTACAACCGGTGTTTCTGCAACGTCATCTGAAAATGTAGTTGTTGTATCTTCAACAACCGGAGCTTCTGTAGCAACTGCAACGTCAGAACCATCACTGAACTCAGCAGCCCATACCGGCACATTAGAAGTAGCAAGCATTGCAACAACAAGTGACATACTTAATGTCTTTTTTGCCATGCCCTTCTTTGTGTTTTTAATCTTTGTCATGATTATAGTTCCCCTTTGGGTAGTGGACAGGTTAATTTTGCGGAGGATTTTTTGTATATAATGGATATTGACGAGCAGAGTATATACGATAGACGATTTATAACTGGTTTTTTATAAGCTTTTTTGTTAAAATACATAGTTATATTCGAAAAAGTTTGTATTTAATGCATAAAAAAGCTCTCAATCATATCAGGAAGATACAACTGAAAGCTTTTTCTGCTTTATGTAATGAACTTGTTTTCTGTTAAGTATAGCTCCACAGGGTCATAAAAATATTTTTTTAGAACCTTTAGACTGTAAGAGTCATTCCCATAGATTTTGCAATCTCTTCCAACTTATCTGTGGCAAAACCGGTATATTTTTTTATCTTATCAATTGGTTCCTTATCTTTAAGCATCATTTTTGCAAGGGACAGATTTTTCTGTTCTATACCTTGTTCCATGCCTTGTTCGATGCCTTTTACAATGCCCTGTTCAATACCCTGTTCAACAAGTGCTTTTCCAAGATTACACATATCCTGCACCTCGCTTTCAAATTTTTCTGTCATGGCAATGCCGAAATCATCCTGAAGACGGGCTTTCTTCGTTTCCGGGGATATGGAAAGAGAGAAGAGTGTGTTCAGCAGATCAAGGATCTCCAGATCACTTTCTTTATCAGCATCACCCAGGTTTACGATCACAACTTCCATAAGGTCATAGCTGTCCGGACTTTCATAAGGTTTCCCCAATACTGTATCTTGTACTGTGTGATAGCGGAAGATCCCGTTCCTGCGTTTTTTTGCCGGATCCGGACAGATCCAGATGCTGTAGACTTTCTGGAGTTTTTCATAATGTTCTCCGGTAAAGACAGTCCCATACTGTTCGGATATCATTCTTGCGCAGTAATAGAAACCTCTTGTAACTAACGGATATCCCGGCGTGTCATTTAACTGGATCTCCAGATTGATGATCAGCTGCACCGGTTCTGCATTGTCTGGAATGTATGCCCTGAAACGGATGTCATAATATACAGTCTGCTCTCTGATCGCATTTGCCTCAGAATTAAGGCTGTCTATCCGTTCGTTTCCGTCCAGTGTTCCGGTATAGTCAGGCTGATCCTGATGTACTGTGCGGTTGGAAACTTCGATGTTGCCCTTTAAGCAGTTTTCACAGATAAACTTAACACTGTATTGGGAAAATTCTTTTGTACAGGATTTGAGGATCCAGGCAGCAACTGCTTTATAGGTTAATAGTTTCTTGGCACATTCGTCATATCTTGCACGTTCTGCGGCAAGGTCTATCGTCTGTGCCAGATCTGTCTGATGTACTATGGATGTCACCTCCCTGTCACATATTTGGTATCTATATTTTAGCAGAGTGGCAGTTTATTTGCCAGAGAAACTTTTCGACAATTTTTTGCTCTGATAAATACAATATATCTATATAATGTACATTATAAGGTGGACACAATAAGTAAAATGAATACAGTAGTTTTTATTTAGCGGACAAATTTGGTGCAATACAGGAACAACTGGAAAGAAAATTGGTGAAAATATAATAAATCCGATGTAAAAAACAACATTTTATTGGCAGTTTTATGCATATAAGAGCATAAATTATTTTTTCCTTACGATAAAATAATCTTTTTTGTCCGTTAAATACAGACCAGTTATCCATATGAAAAAGAAGGCTCCGGTCGCAATGACCGGAGCCTTCTTTTTAGGAATCTGTATTAATTACCCAAA
>OGRT01000351.1_pt1 | contig 53979 bp, 37 predicted proteins | sample 1553581 | NCBI WGS metagenome assembly OGRT01 (sample SAMEA2580113, study PRJEB22360) | human gut metagenome | biome: human gut; feature: human-associated habitat; material: faeces | place: Denmark | collected 2008/2010
AAAAATCGTATCTTAGTGGCAGTAAAAAAATAAAAGAGATGAGTTACGATCAATTTCTTCGTTTTATCTTTCCAGAGGGAATGTTTGATTATTTTGAGTTGTCTGATTTCAAAGAAAAGTCGGATAGGGTAGAAATATACTTTGAAGAGAAGAATATACATCCTAAAGAATATGCAACCGATAACTTGGAGAGCAAGGGCTTTTATGAACAAGTCAGGATGCAGGATTATCCGATGCGTGGGCGTAGCTGCCTGTTGTTTATCAAAAAACGAAGATGGTTCAATCACAGTACTGGCAAGTATGTAAGCCGCAATTGGAAATTAGTGGCAGAAGGAACGCAAATAACGACTGAATTTGCGTCTTTTTTAAAAGCATTGGATCGACTCTCGCGCTCTTAGCATTAGTCTTTTGGCGGATCATTACGGAATGGAAGCCAAACTGTTGGAGTCCCAATATAAGAATCATCTGAGTCATTTCAGGAATTGGGAGCAACGTGCCCATGCCGAAGAATGGATGCTCTTCGAGAAAAACATTGGACCCTACGTCGGGATGGACGAAACGGCACTGTCGTCGGGAGAACTGTATACAATCCTGATTAACAAAGAGGCCAAAGGAAGAAAAGGCACAATCATCGCCATGATCAAAGGGACATCCGTAGAAAAGGTATCCCAAGTTATACTCAAACTTTCCCGTCGCAGGCGGTTTCAAGTTCGGGAAATAACATTGGACATGGCACCCAATATGGCCCGGATAGCTCGTCTCTGTTTCCCGGCTGCCAAGCTGGTTATCGACCGTTTTCATGTTCAAAAGTTAGCTTTTGAAGCCGTTCAGGAAATGCGGATAAAGGCACGATGGGAAGCCTTGGATAAAGAAATGGTCGAGATCACATACGCTAAAGCATCAGGACAGCCTTTTGTTACTGAAACATTTGAGAATGGGGACAGTCGAAAACAGCTGTTGGCCAGAAGCCGTTATCTTTTGTTCAAAAAAACTGAACTGTGGTCGGAGAGCCAAAGAAAAAGAGCTAAAATCCTTTTCCGGGAATATCCCGATATCAAGAAGGCCTATTACTTAAGCATGAGGTTAGGGTTGATATATCATCAGGCACAATCGGCAGATATTGCCTTGACGCGTTTGGCACATTGGTATGATCAGGTGGACAAATCCGGTTTCCTGTCTTTTGGCACTGTCGCCAGAACCATACAAACACACTACTTGAATATTGTTGGCTTTTTTAAAAGACGCTCCACCAATGCCGCGAGTGAGTCCTTCAATGCTAAAATCAAAGCTTTTAGAGCACAGCTGAGAGGCGTGAGGGATATTGCTTTTTTCTTATTCAGACTCACCAATATGTATGCATAATTAATTCTCTATGGATATAGGTATCTCCTCATACGTACATAACCGAGCTAAATAAAAGAACTGCAACATAACTTATTAAAAAAAGCGTGTCCCTCCAATATAGAGGCAACACGCTCTTTCTAATAGTTAAGGTTTGGGTTATTATATTTCTTGTCGTTATATACTGTTACAAAAAAAGCTTGACCTGAAAGTTGTCAAGCTATACCCATTGCACAGTCAAGGCTCCTTTGTTTTTGTTCACTCTATACGTATAATCTCTCTGAAAATGAGTGACAGCACGAAGGAACGCTTTTATTTTATACAAAACAAATTTATCTGGAATTATTTTTACACTATCGGGGATTATAATAAATACTTGAATACTATCAGGGGGCTTATAGGAAGATGCAATAGATACTTTAGGTGATGATTATATTTTAATCCCTCAGGATTTCGGTATGATCCGTTATGTCCATGACAGGGAGACGGCCCGCGATTTGCTTCAGGATGGATTTATCAAAGTATTCACCAAAATACAGACCTATTCGGCGACTGGCCCCTTTGGCGCCTGGCTACGAAGGGTATTTGTGACGACGGCACTCGAATATCTCCGTAAATACGATGCTCTCCGGTCGAGTGCCCCGATTGATGAATATGGAGAACAGGTTGAAGACGTGGATGCTTCCGTACTGGACCGTCTGTCGGCCGATGATTTACTGGAATGCATCTCCCGGTTGCCCACCGGTTACCGGACTGTCTTCAACCTGTATGCCATCGAAGGATATACGCATAAGGAAATAGCGGCTATGCTTCATATACAGGAGATCACTTCCCGCTCCCAGTTTGCGCGGGCAAGGAAAGCATTACAGGAAATGGTTCAATCTTTAATAGCGCAGGACAATGTCAGCAGAAACAGAACATAATGAACATTTAGACCTGTTCAGTTTGAAGGTAAGGCAAAAACTGGAAGATCACCGGCTACCCGTCGATATGAAGGGTTGGGAACAGATCGAGGCGAAGATGACCGAACGTCCGCGTCTTTCCGTTTGGAGGATCGGTGGCTGGGCAACTGTTGCCGCCGCTGTTCTTGCCCTGTTACTCCTGATCCGTCTGTACCCGACCACTCCCGTTCCCACGTCCGGCACGGGATTGCAGGAGGAGGGGCAGATCGCCGAAAAGACGAATCCTAAGAAAATGGATACTGAAGAGCAGCAACCGGATAGAGGCGCTTCTTTTGCTCTCCCGCGTCAAGCACGGGAACGGATAATTGCCCATGTTGCACGAAAAGCGGTAGCCGCCCCCAGTCCTGTTGATACGATCGCTTGGGAAGAAGCTATAGGAGAAGAAGGAGAAATCGAGCTTCCTCCAAAATCGGAGGTTACGCACCCGTCAGCCAAAGTCCCTGCCATACGGCACTTGGGGCCGGAACCGGAAAAGCACCGGACTCAACAACTGCTCGCAAGGGCGGATAGGCCGGAGGCGAAGGGTGGCAGATGGCAGATCGGAGCCAATATGGGGACAGGCGGGCATTTATCGTTAGGTATGGGGTTGGATAACACTTATCAGGATGATATGAGCGACTCCCCGACGGACCCGGATGTGCCTCTTCCTCCCGTTCCTCCTGTTACGGACGACGAACCGGAATTAGAGATGGGTGGCGGCCCGGAAAACTTCTCCCAGGTGGATTGCGCACCGCCCTTGTCATTCGGGATAACCGTACGAAAGCACCTGAATAACCGTATCGCCCTTGAGAGCGGCTTGGTTTATACTTATTTGTACACGAAGTTGAGCCAGAACCGGACGATTAGCGGTCGGGCAACATTGGGTCTTCACTATTTAGGTATTCCAGTCAACCTGGTGGTTAATTTGTGGGACAATCCGAATTGGAATGTGTACGTCTCCGGTGGTTTCATGATAGAGAAAGGAGTGCGCTCCGTCTATCATGTGGAGGCATATAGCCTCGATGAGCAGAAATCTGCCACATACCGTTCCGGCATAGACGGACTGCAATGGTCGCTGAATCTGTCTGTCGGTGTCTCTTACCGTTTCTACCGGGATTGGAGTTTGTACCTGGAGCTGCGTTATTCTTATTATTTCGATAACAACCAGCCAGTGAGTTATCGCACCGAGAACATGACATTGATAGGTGTCGGGGCCGGGGTGCGCTTCGAGTTTTGAACGGATAGTTTTTCTTCCCCTTTATTCACTCCTCAGGCTTTTTACCGGGTTACTCGAGGCAGCCCGGTAACTGTGCCATCCTACCGTTAGCAACGTGATAGCCAAGACGATGCCTCCACCCATCAAGAAATAGAGCGGGGAAATGCTCACCCGGTTGGCGAAACTTTCCAACCAACGGTTCAGCAGCAGCCAGGTAAGAGGTGTTGCGATCACGAATGCCACTGCTATCCATTTGACGAATTGCCGGATCAGCAGGAACATGATGCTCCGTGTGCTGGCTCCGTTCACCTTCCGGATGCCGATCTCTTTGGTCCGTTGTTCAGTCGCGTACAAAGCCATTCCGAACAGGCCGAAGCTGGTCAGGAAGATGCTGATGATGGAATACATCAACAGTAAGTTTGCCATATCGGTCGTTCTGCGGTTGCGTTGCATGAATACTTCGTATACATCCATATAGGTGAAATATTCGCTCGGGTTTACCTTCTTCCATACAGCTTGCAGCGTTTCCATCCCTTCCTTTTTCTGTTTGTCATTCAGCCTGACATAAAGCGTCCGGTAGTGTTGGTCACCGGCGTTGTTGAGGTAGATCAGGGATGGCATCGCTTCTTCTTCCAGCGTATTGATATAGAGGTCGCTGACAATCCCACAGATCGTACATGTCTGTTTAGGATCGCTGGGCAGGATGTCCCGGAAGGATTTGTCATACTGGCTGACCGGCTGACCAACGGGGTTTTCACCGGCCGGGATCAGGATGTCCGCATATCTCCGGTTGATGTAGACCGGCCGGCCGTATTTCCGCATCGCTTCCCGGGGAGGCAGTCCTTGAAGGATTTGCAGCTCCAAGGTTTGAAGGAAATCTTCTTCCCCTAAATATTGGACCGACGAATAGTAGGATTCCGACCCGTCCCTGTTCTTGATAACGATCTGTTGGAGCCAGGCGAAGAGGATGGAACCTCCAGCGCGTGTGACGGAGACTATTTCCGGCCTGTTCTTCAGTTCGGCTGCGAATGTGTTGACATCCAGTTTTCCACCTTTCCAGCTTCCGATTTCGATCAGGTTGCGGTAGCATTCGCCTTTCTTCTGCGTCAGTCGCAATTGCGCGTAGATGGTGAGTGTCCCGATTACCAGCCCGATGGAGATGATATACTGCATGACGGAGAGGGCGGTGACGATTTTTCTTTTTTTGTTTCCGGTGAAGAACAGGCGGTAGTTACTATCCGTCAGGTTGGTGATTTTCCGGCTCATGTAGCAAGCAGGGATAACGGACAGGATCAGGATCAGTCCGCAGATGACAGGCAACACCTGCCTGTTCAGGAAAAATCCGGTAGTGATCCTCCCGGACATGATCTGGTTGAAAACGGGGATCAGGTCGTGGGCGATCAGCAACGATAGCAGGAAAGCGATGCCGACCGTGAGGAATGTATCCAGAAACAGCTGGTAATTCATCTCCGCTTGTGTGGCTCCCATCAGTTTCTGCGTGTGTATGATCCGTATCTGTTGAAGGATCCGGGAGAAGCTGAGGTTGATATAGTTGGAGCAGGCGATCAGCAGGATCAGCAATGCGGATATCAGCCCGATGAGTAACAGCGATTGTTGGGAACGGGCGATATAAGGAAACGACTCTTGCGGGTAGTGCTGGAAATAGGATTCTTGCAAGGAGTAGAAATAGTAGCGTCCTTTCTCCTGTTGCAGCGTAGGGACGCCGTCTGCCTTGATCTTTTGGGCGAATGCTTCTTTGTCGAACGAGGGAGAGACCCTTAGGAGGGCGACTCCTCCTCCGTAATAGTCCTGCCCGATACCGGTGAGCATGTCGAACTTGAGGTAGGACTGAGGATGTTCTTTCAAGACGGCGGCAATTTGGAAAGGACGGGAAAGGGGCGTCATTTCGTTTTCCTGGCGCATGCCTCCGTCCGCCAGGTCTATTTGGACGATTTTTCCTACCGGGTTTGTCTTTCCGAACAGTTTCCGGGCGCACGATTCGCTCAGCGCGGCTTTGTCCGGGGCGGAAAGGGCGTCATGCAGGTTGCCGTACAGCACTTCATATTCGAAGAAGCGGGCGAAAGTAGTGTCTGTCCTGGTAATCAAGATCGGATCGTATTTCTTGTTCCCTATGGTGATGGAATTGCAGTCGATCGAGCTGAAACGCAGGTAATCCTCCACTTCCGTATATTGCTCTTTTAGCTGGATCGGGATCTTTCCAACTATAAAAGAGACCTTTTCTCCTGACTTCATTGGCGAGTCTTGCGCCATATAGACGATCTTTTCCTTGTTCGGATTATCCGCCTCGATGTTGAATTCATATATGACGAAGGCTGCCAACAGATTTGTGCAGGCAATCCCGATCGCGAGGCTGACAATCGAAATAATGGAAAATGTTTTATTGCGCCACCAACTACGGAGGACCAGTTTGAATGCTACAGCTTTCATGACTTTTGCTTTTAAATACGAATCAAAGCTATCCCCTTTCTGTGGATGTCGCAATAGATAGTTCTTTTTTCTTCGGGGAACCGCAAATTTGTCCAATTATTGGACAATGGGATCGCCTTTGAATGAAAGGGAATTTTTACTTTCATGCAAGTGTAACTTGTTTTCGACAATGTCGAAAATATACACGGCGACGTCGAGAATATACACGACATTGCCGAAAAGATATGCGACATTGTCGAAAACAAATTACACTTGCATCTGATTGCGGATTTCTTGGCAGAAAATAATAACTTTGTAGGAAGAAAAAATGAAACTATGCTGGATGGAAAGATAGTCCTTGTGGATGATAACGAAGCGGTGCTGAAAACATTGAAGATGATTCTGGCACGTGAATTCAAGACGGTGGTAGGAGTGTCTGTGCCGACGTTGTTACCGGCTTTGTTGCGTGAAGGAGATGTCGATATTGTCCTGCTGGATATGAATTTTGTGACCGGACGGCAGGATGGAAGCGAGGGCTTGTTCTGGTTGGAGCGTATTGTCGACTGTCCCGATTCTCCTCAGGTGGTCTTGATTACGGCTTTCGGAGATATCGAACTGGCCGTTTCCGCCTTGAAAAGGGGAGCGGCTGATTTCGTTGTCAAACCGTGGGATAACGAGAAGTTGATAGCCACTTTGCAAGGAGCTTTCCGGCGCAGGAGGAAGGAGAGGGCAGAAGCGGCTTCCGTGAGGCGGATATCGGCGGAGGAGGAGAATGAGCAGGTTGTTTCCCTCTTGGTCGGATCTTTATTGAAAAAATATGCACAGGCGTATGGCAAACAGTTGCCGGCCGTCACGCCTGACGGACTTGTCAAGCTGTCCGGCCTGATCCGGCAAGGGGATCTTTCAGGTTTGCAGCAAACGATCGAGCGGGCTGTCCTGCTGACGGATTCGTCTTCGCTTGGTGCGGACGATTTCTATATAGAAGAAACCGCTCCTTCGTCCCGTCCGGTAACATTGGAGGAGATGGAGAAGCAGTTTATCCGTGAAGTGTTGCGCGAGAAGAACGGCAACCTGACACTTTGCGCCCAACAGCTGGATATCAGCCGGCAGACGCTTTATAACAAGATGCGGAAATACGGTTTGTGACCGGAAGGGCTATCCTTATCGTACGACGATCATTACATAATCCCGTTCGAATACTTTCGGATTGTCCAGCAGTTCGAGCAGCTTCTTTTGCTTGGGCGAGCCGGTGCGCTTCACCAGTTCGCGCATCTCGGTGACGGTGCGGAGCATATACAGGCAATCGTCCGTTTGTCCGTCCGGCCAGAAAGGCAGTCCGTCGTCCAGGTCGTTGATGAAGCCCCTGTTTTTGCCGGCAGGCAGCATAACTGTGCGTCCTTCTTCTTTCAGGTAGACGGCCTGATGGGTCAAGGTCGGCTTGTAGGTATATTCCCAGCCGATCCAATCGACGATCTTTCTGCCTCCTTTCTGGTAGAGGCCCATGAACAGCCCTTTGGGATTCTCATAGAAGGTCTTTAGCCATATTTTGCCTTTCGGGATTTTAGCGTCCTTCATCTCTTTCAGATGAAGTCCTTGCTCTCCATAACGGATCGCGTAGAGCGGGGTGACGGTTTGCGGATCACGCAGTTGGTAGACGGTGTCACAATAGGGGATCATGAATGTCATCTTGTCTTGTCCGGTGTTCCAATAGAATGTTTGAAAGAACGGAATACTGTCCGTCATCGTGCGCGGGGCCAATTTCCCTTCTTTCAACCGGAACTTGCAGAGTGTATCGCCTTGGAGGTTGAATGTCGTGATTCCGTCCGGTTCTCCCGCCGTTTCTCTGTAGCTGCACAAAGTGTAACCGGTGGAGGAAAAGCCGAGTAACCTGTCGCCACGCCGGCCGAGCTGGTATTTCTCGATGGGACTTTCGGGGAAGAAGTAACTTTTGATTGTCAGCATTGTATCCAATGGCGGCAAAACTCCGATGAAGGGGATGCTGTCTGCCCCGGTTCTCCGTGTTTCCTGTGTCTTTCCGCTGAGGGCGACATACATGCGGGTCGTTTTTTTGTCGTAGAACATGTTCTGTCCGTTCATCTCGTTGTTCCATTTATAGGCCAATGCTTTGAAGCCATATCGTTTACTCGGAATGCCTTGTTTCCGGTAGTAGATGCGCGGATTATTGAAGGTGATAAAAGCACCACTGTCCGGCAACTCGATAGCCTGGGTGACGGTGAACCGGGCGTCTCCGACGGTGTAGTATTCGATCTCGGAGGCGATCTGGCTCAGCTTCAACGGAACGGGATTTTCGGCGGCTTGCTCTACATCCACGGTTTTTACGGGTTCGGAACGGTCTATCCGGGCTTTCATCTGTGGAGCGGTCGGGATGTGTCGTACTTTTTCTTCTGTCTGTTTGCATCCTGTTGCTAACAGTAAAACAGACAGGATACTTATGGTAAAAAGGTGCTTTTTCATCTTGAATCTGTATTTGTAGCGAATGTAATGATTTATTATGTATTTATTGCTTTAACTTAGCTAAAAAGAGAAGGTTGTTGTCGTTCTCATTGACAGAGTTTAATAATCGGGTCACTTTCTCTTTTTGTTCGGGAGAGAGTTTGCCTGTTTTCATGCTTTTTTCAAGCCGGTCGCGGAGGTTTCCCGGATCTTGGTTCAGGATATAGTAACCGTTGCGGAAGTTGGGATAGGGAGGAAAATTGCCGTCAAAACTGGTCAAAGGCAGTTCTTCATTCCCTAAGAAATCATTGACAAGATGCATATAAGCTCCTTTCCCGGTTGCTTTGTCGATTATGAAATGTTTGTGATTGGTGGTGCCGAATATGTTTTTGGATATTTGAATATTCTCGGCCGTAGTCCCTAAGAAATGATGGGGTAACTCGAAATAGTCATGATTCGGGATCGGGTTGGTAGTTGTAAAGGTCATGGTGAAATGAGGAATCAGCACGTTATGATGGAAATCATAATGATAGAGTGTGTCTTTCCGTGTCGGCAGGCTGTATTTGAGCATGCAATCGTATATGCCGTCCATGTTGCAGCCGGCATATACTTCCGAATTATAATCGTAGGCTGTGAGCGGCCCCGCTTCTATGTAATTCTTCCGTTCCCCTTTCAAGTCTTGTGTCCAGGCAACGGCCGGTACATTGGGGAAAGGTAATGCGAATACGGCTATCAGAGAATCCTTTGTGTTGATCCATAATTTGCCTTTCGGGATATTCAGGCAAAGCGGAATAGACGGCAGCACATTCCCTTGCAGGTCGTAAACCAGTAGTTGGCCGACTGACCAGGGAAGCATATAGATTCGGTTGTTGGCTTCGTCGATTTGCACATCGTAAATCGTCCGGTATTCGCCTGGCCCTTGTCCCTTTGCACCGATGGTTGTCAGGAACTTCCCTTCCCGGTTAAACAGCTTGGCCGGCTGCACGTCCGAGTGCCAGACCAACATATAATTGTCGGATAGGACTACTTGATGTTCTCCCATCAGCGCTTCCTCCCGGTTATCGAAATGGATAATCTCCAGGTTTTCAGCTAACAGGCTGAGGGGGATTTGAAGGGTGTCGTTCAACAGTTTTTGGTCGCACACCGTTAAGGGATGCCCGGCAATGGTTTCTGTTTGAATCACGACCGGACATTCGTCCAGAGTTTTGATGTTTACGCTGCTGCAACCGGTCCAGATGGAGCAGCATACAATGTTTATCAGGGCAAGGAGTCTATTCATATTTCTTTATTTCTTTTTTATTTGACTACGATCATCACATTCTGTTTCTCATCCACGCTATCTAAAAATGCTTTCAATTCTTTCTGTTTGGATGATCCAGTCAGCTTAATCTTGGTTTTCAATTCTTTGGCAGGGCGGATCATATAGAGATAACCGCTCGTCTGGCCGTCCGGCCAGAAAGGGAGTCCGCCGTCGAGGTCATTTGTCAGCCCTTGGGCTTTAACGGGCAAAGCGAAAGTCTGTCCGGAAGATTTCAGATAAACGATTTGACGTTCCTCCGATGGCATGTCGGGTTCACGATTAGCATCCAGCCAGCCGCTCTGTGTGCTTTTGCCTTCTTTATATGTCCGGACGAAGAGGGCTTTTGCGTTCTCCTCGAGTGCGGTCATCCAGGCTTTGTTTTTCCGGTCTTTTCCTTGGATGTTTTCGATTGCGGTCAGGCGTAGTTTTCCGAAATCGGTCACGTATGCCGGATAATAGGTCTGCTCGTCCTGGATCCGGTAGATGGTGTCGCAGAAAGACAAGCGGAAAGTTATTTGATCGCCATGCCGGTATATCTTGTCGAAGAAGGGAGGTTGGAACAAGTATTGTCCCCTTTGGGTAGTGGGATCTATGCCGGCCGTGAACGTGCAAATAGTATCTCCGTTCAGATGAAAGAGCGTGATGCCTTCGTCTATACCATCTTTGTTTTCTTTTTGGGTTGCGTATTTGTCAGGTGATAAATAGCGGATGAGAGATGATTTCGGAGGAAAGAAATAGCGATTGGGCAGCGAATCCGGATACAGATAGTAAACTCTTGCCAGAACGGAGTCCAATGGAGGAAGTTCTGCGATATACTCTTCTCCGTAACCGGTTTCCTGGTTGATTCGTTTCAGATGAGCATACAGGCGGGTAGTAACTGTATCAAAACTGATTTTGGAGCCGGGTACATTGATCCAGTTACCATATGTCGTTTTCAGCCCTACCCGTTTTCGCTTCATCCCTTTGCGGTAGAGGTATAGCTTGGGTTGGTTCAGGGCGATGAATCCTTCATTTGTCGCAACCACGTCCGTGATCGGATATTTGTCGTCTCCGACCATGAAATACTCGATGGATGAGGCTACTTTGCTCAAGTTGACCGGGACGGAGTCTGCAAGTGCTTTTTCAATATCGATACGGCCGGGCGTGACGGATTTGTCATAATGTGCTGTGTATTGCGGCGGAAGCGGTTGGTGAGCCTCGACCTCGGTGATCGTTCCTTTCGTTTCGGATGCTTTTTGTTGCTTACATCCTGTTGCCGACAGGAGTGCCGGTAACAGGATCAGAAATAACCGTTTGTTCATGGTGCTTATGGTTTTAATTTGGCGATCATGACGTAGTTGTTGTCGTTCTCATCGATAGAAGCTTGCAGGTCGGTCAGCTTCTTGCGCATATCGTCACTGATTTCTTGGTTCTTCAACGCGTTCTCGATGTCGGTCAGGAGGTTGCCGGGTTCGATGTTCCGGATGTAGCAGCCGTTGCTGAAGGCGTAGCTGGGATAATCGATCTCCACATCGCCGAAGTAGTCGTTGTAGAGTTTAAAGTAAGAACCTTTTCCTGTCTTTTTGTCCACAATGTAATGAAATGTTTCTCCCGGTGTGGAAACGGTGCCGGTTTCTACCTGTCTTACGACGGGAGGGCCGGAGAAGTTGCCGACAAAATGATCCGGCCACTCGATATATCCGTGCCAAGGAACCGGATCGGTTGTCGTATGCTGGAATGTGAAAACCGGTTGTAGGCGGTTTTCTTCCATATTATACCGGTATAAGGAGTCTACGCGTGTCGGCATCATGCAATATAGGCTGAGATCAAAAATCCCGGGCTGGTTGGCATAACAGCAAACCTCGCTGTTGAAGTCACCTTGTACGACCAAATGGGCAGGATTTACTTCTTGAATGTGTTTGCCCTCCAAATCCTGTGTCCAGACGATTGCCGGTGTTTGAGGCCAAGGGAGTGTTGCGACGGTGAGTGTCTTTTTTGCTGGATTGACCTTGAATTTTGCTTTCGGACAACGAATGCCAAGTGGAATCGGTTCCAATGCTTTCCCTTGCATGTCGAAAACAAGTAGTTTGTCGCTTTGCCAGGGCATGAGATAAATGCGTTGATTTAGTTCGTCGATCTGTGCATCATAGACGAAATTATATTCACCCGGTCCCTGACCGATTTTTCCAACTTCGGAAATAAAGTTTCCTTTCCTGTCGAAAAGTTTGAATGTGGTAGGTGGATAACCACTGTGTGCCAAAATATAATTATCTGAAATCGTCATCCCGGTTTGTCCGACTAACGCCTCGTCTCGGTTATCCAATTTTACGATTTCCAGTTCTTCCGCAAAGAAACTGAGCGGTATGCGTACGGTATCGGCCAGTAGTTTCTGGTCGCACGACATGACTTTGTCAGTTCCTACCTGTACATATTGACCTACTATCGGGCTGTTGCCCAAAGGATCGTTAGCTTGTGCGGATTGATTTGTGCCCCCCGTTCCGCAGGATGTCGCTATTGTAGTGATAAGCAAACCTCCTAAAAGTTTCGTTGTCTTGTTCATAATCTCCGGATTAATTGTTTGTATTTTATTTGTATTAGATAGTTTGATACAAATAAAGTAATTTAATTTGTTAAAAACAAGTTTATTACTATTTATTCGTAAATAAACGCCCGATTCGTATTCTCTTTGCTTTTTTGTGGGTTTATCGTAATTAATGTACCTTTGCTCCATGTACAGTCGCAGGTTATATGCTAAGATTGTAGGGAGCGTAGTATTGATCGTACTTTTATCCCTGATTGGCTCCTGGTTGTTAATAACACAGTTGTCATTCACTTTATCCTTTGTGTGCCTGTTTCTTATCCTGTTGATAACTCTGTTTATAATCCGGTCGACAACTCACTTTAATTATAAATTGTCCGTCTTTTTCGAGGCGATGCGGAATGAGGATACGACACAGCATTTCCCTGCTAATCCGGATGATCCCTTTATGAATGCTTTATACGCTGATATGAATCATATTCTCCGGCAATTAGGGGATAAACAGATTGAGGTAGAGGAAAAGAGCCTTTATTATGAGAGCATTCTCCGAGTGATGACACACGAAATTCGTAACTCTATCACCCCGATCGCTTCTCTTTCGGCAGACCTGTTAAAACATCTGGATCCCGTTCCCATATCCCGGCAACGCGAAGGACTTGAAGTTATCAATAGTCAGGCAAAGAATTTGACCGCTTTTCTCGATTCCTATCATCGTTTGACGCATTTGCCGGAACCGGAATATAAGACGGTTACGATACAGGCGTTATTTACTAAGTTGGAACGGTTGCTGCAGGCCGAACCGGGAAGTGAACGGATCGTTTACTCCGGTGGTAAGGCGGGTAAATCGACAGATAAGGAACTTCAAATATATGGCGATGTAAATCTGGTTACTCTTGCATTGATCAATTTGATCCGGAACGCATTGCAGGCAGTAGAGGGGCAAAAGGATGGAATTGTCAGGGTCGATGCATATGCCGGAGCAACCGGGCGTCTCTTTATAACAATAACAGACAACGGTCCGGGGATTCCTCCCGAACGGTTGTCTGCTGTCTTTACTCCTTTCTATTCCACCAAATCCGGTGGTAGCGGTATCGGCCTTCCTATTTCCCAGCGTATCATGCAACTGCATGGCGGCCAACTTTCTGTCTTGTCCATTCAGAATGTCCGGACTACATTTAAGATGGAGTTTTAATATCCCAACTCGAAATCCTGGTCTACGGCAGGGACACCTTCACTCATCCATTTAGGCATGGGGGCACCTTGCAGGTAGTGCTGGAAGAACTGGAACATGCGTTTCTGGAAATCGATGCGGTTTGCTATACGCGTCGGCCAATGGGGTTCACCTGTGTAGTTGAGCAACCAGGTCGGTTTTTGGAGGCGCTTGAGGGCGATAAAGTATTCGATACCCTGGTACCAAGGCACATGTCCGTCTGCATCGTTGTGCATGATCAGGATCGGGGTAGTCACCTTGTCCATATTGAACAGGGGAGAGTTTTCGATGTATTGCAGGGGCATTTCCCAAATATTCCCCCCGATACGGCTTTGCCCGTGTTCATATTGCATGGAACGGTTTAGTCCTGACCCCCAACGGATTCCCCCGTAAGCACTCAGCATATTGACTACTGGAGCACCCGATTCGATTGCGGCAAAGAGATGGGTGCGGGTTGCTAAATAAGCAACCTGGTAACCTCCCCAGCTATGGCCTTGTGCACCGATCGCTTTTTCATTGACATATCCTTTCGCAATCAGAGAAGTGATTCCCGGCATTACACAATTGTAGCAGCTTTCACCCGGATAACCGTCTGTAAAACGCACATCGGGGTTGAAAATGACAAAGCCGTGGCTCAGATAGAACGGATAGTCGATCGTGGAGCGTCCGGGACTGGGCATATGGTAGTTGTACAGTGTATTGGCATTGCGTTCATAGAAATTCACGATTACCGGATATTTTCTGTTTGGATCGAAATTCGCCGGTTTATAGATGACACCTTCCAATGGTCGTCCGTCCAGAGATATCCAGGTGGTGAGTTCGGCTGTTCCCCAGATGATCGAATCTTGTTGGCGGATACCATCCGTCAGCCGGATGGACTTTTTGAAACTGAGGTCAGACAGTTGGATATCCGGATATTGTTCATATGTTTCCTGCGTGTAGATTACGGCATCTGCGTCTTTGGCTTTCGACAGAGCGGCCAGTTTGAAGTCGCCGGCCAGCAATGCTTTGGGGGCAGCCGGTTTGTTCAGACGTGCGGTATAATATCCGAAACCTTTGGTGACTTCGTTGAAACCGTTGAGATACTGGGGAGTATTCAGGTTGTACGATCTTTTTTCCCGGTCTAGTTGAATCAGTGAATAGGTGATTTTCTCTTTCCGACCGTTTACAGTCAGATTGACGGGGGAAGAGGAGGCTGTCGGACTGAATTCCCATATATCGTAGCGGTCCTGTATCAGGATGGCCTGATCGTCGTCCGTCCAACCTGCGACTCCGTATGGGGAAGGATAGTCCGGGACGTCGTTATCCTCATTCCAGGCGATGAATGTCTCCGGTGTAGTCAGGCGGTATTCTTTCCCGTCGGTCATGGAACGGGTGTACCAGGAGCTGTCTTGCTCCTGATACCAGTATGCATATTTCCCTTTCGGGGAGAAACGCATGTAAGAAGGGCTCTTTTCCTTGATTTGCCGCCGTTCTCCGGTTTCCAGATCGACCGTATAAATGTCATAAAAGTTTTTGGCCGTCCACATGCTTTGTGTGCCGTATGGTTTTGAAGTCGAAAGAAGTGCCAGTGGTGCATTTCCTTCATCGGCTGTTTGCAGTGAGGGGAGTTCTTCGGTTGCTAGTTGGAAAAGATGTTTGGAACCGATGTTGTAAACCGCCGTATAAGACCGCTTCAAGTCGGACGCCTTGTTGAAAGACTGTTGTGTGTATTGTACCTTTTCGTCCCAACTCCACACTTGTACGTCCGGTCGGTTTTCTGCTAGTACAGTCGTGTCTTTCTGTCGAGGCTCCGGGGCGGTGCCGAAGAACAGGCGATTTGCGTCTGTGGAGAAATGGAGAGTCCCGCTTTCACTGATTATCCACGATGTAGGGAAGGCTTTGTCTCCCCGTTTCGCGATCAGTTTGCCAGGGGTATTGTCCTCTGCCAGATACAGGCTGCTTCGGGTTGAGGCGGAGTCTTTGTTTGCGCAGAACAGATAGGCGATTTTGCTGCCATTTTCATTGAATGCAATCTTTTTGAAGACTCCTCTTCCGGTGGATATCCGGCTGTTCCCTTTCTCTGGAATATAGGTGTATAAGACAGAATCGGATACGACATATAGTACATTCCCCTTTTTTGCAAATCCGAAATCACTTACAGACGGAAACGAATCTTTTTGCATCCCGTCGAGCGAACGGATGTAAAGAGTGGAGTCTTTTTTACTTCCGCGTTGATAAGCCAGCCAATCAGCCGTTTCTGAAAGTTTATATGTTTTGAGTGAGTCTACCGTTTCTTCTCCGCCTGTCAGTCGGGAGATGACAAGGCTGTTCATCGGCATTTTATCCTTGTCGGTTTTCTTTAGCTTCTCAGCTTCTATCATTTCCAAGGAAGGAACTTTTGTTACCAACAGATATTGGGATGAAGCGCTGAACTGTGCTGTTGAAGCAGGCTTGAAAGCCGCTTTCTCTTCTCCTTTGCCGTTATATAACTGAATGGAGGCGTCTCCTCGCCAAGGTTCCATTTTGCAGAAGACCCATTTACCGTCATTGGAAATACGTTGTTCGGATATGTGTTCCCAGCCGACCATCTCTTCGAATGTCATCGCTCTCTTTTCTTGGGCTCGCACTGACAACCCGGAAGCCAATAATAAAAGGCTTATGAAATGTATGGAGTAATTCATTTATTTATAAGAATTGTTTTAGTATGCAATATTACTCTTTTTTATTAAAAGGAAAAAGTATCTTTGCTACCTTCAAAAATTATTGGCGATAAAGTTTGTTATGAGAGATCGGAATCTTGATATCTATAGAGGAGGAATAATGATTTATATCACTTGTTTCTGTCACTTAATGTGGTGGGAAGGAGTTAATGTCGGTATATTCGAAAGGGGCTGGGTTTCCGGTATCTTTTTTGCGATGGTGACGGTGTTTTATCTTGTCGGAGCTTCTTATTCATTATCGTCGAAAAAAACGTATTGGGAATATGTGAAAGGTAGGGTAAAGAGAGTGGTAATTCCATACTGGAAATATGCATTATGTTGTTTACCTGCTGTTTTGTATATTTATTGGAAACATGGACTTATAATATCTCTGGATGGTGTGGTGTCTTATGTGTTTTTCAATCCTCCTGTAGAAAATCGGATTTTCGATCATATATGGTTTATATCCCCTTATATATTGATTAGTCTTTGTCTTCCTTTTTGCGCCAGTTTTATTCGTCGATATAAGCCACCTTTTGTTTTTGGGGGTATCGTTCTGATTTTATCGCAGTTGTTTAAGTCTTATTATCCGGATTTGCTTCAAACTGTGGTTATTTATTTGTTTTTTACGATATGGGGACTATATTATGCAAAGAGATTGGGATGGCAAAATGTGGTTTGTGTAGTAGTCGCTGTAGGCTATGTTGTTTATGCTTTTGGAATAGAAAAGAGACCTTTTGATTTGCAAGCGAATAAGTTTCCACCTAACCTGCTGTTTCTCGCTTACGGTTTGACAATCTTGGGAATAGGGGGATCTTATATGAAAAAAGGGCTTGTTCTTTTATATGATAAATTTAGAATAGTGCGTTATTATATAGATATATACTCGAAAGAAGGATATGATATCTATTTGGTTCATGCATTTTCAACGCTATTGTTAGGAGGATTTAAGCGAGCTTTGGGGCTGAATCAGATTATAGCAGAACATCTTTCCCTGCAATTGATTTATATTGTAATCGGCTTTTTGTTCTTGTTGAACGTCAATATATATATTCTGAGGTTATATAATTATATATGGTCGTTAATTGATAGGATATTTAGAACTGTATTCCCTACTTGGAAATTATAAATCTTTGACCAGCCGGAAACCATTATTGAAATGTTTGCTGTTCGGGAAGATATAATAGCGGCAGGTCGGGCGGCAGATTGCACGTTCGTTGAACCAGGTACCGCCACGGACGGCAACATATTCTTTGCCGTCTTTTATTTGGGTATCACTGCACCATTCCCATACATTACCGCTCATATCGTACAACCCTAATTCGTTAGGCTTTAATGTCCCTACTCGGTGTGGCTTACCGCCTGAGTTTCCGGCATACCAACCCAAGCTGTCCAGTTCCATACCGCCGCTATAGAGATGGTCACGGTTCCCATAGTTGCCGCCTCGTGCGGCAAATTCCCATTCTGCTTCGGTCGGCAGGCGGCCTCCGGCCCATTTGCAATATTCCTGTGCACCGTACCAGGTGACATAGATTGCCGGATGAGCCTCGTAACCCGGCACTGGCTTTCCGTTTTGGATGCCCCAGTTGCAGGGGTAATACAAAGGCGGAGCGTTTTTTAGCTTTTCAGGACTAAGTGTCGAGAGAAAGGCGGCAAACTGGTAGTTTGTTATCTCGTACCGACTGATTAGGAAACTGTCTATTTTGACTTTGTGAGGCGGGTTGTTGTCTTCTTTATAGGTAGACCCCATTTCGAAACTTCCACCATTGACGGTTATCATTTCCGGTTCTTCGTTCAGTTTCAGCCATTTTCTGAATTGCAGGTCTTCCATTTTCTTCACCGCAGCTTCGTATTCGTGTGCTCGGATGTCACTTGCCATGAATTTCTGAAGATAATGGATCGCAATGTTGTAAGCTTCCACATCTTTGAATGGGAGCAAGCGTTCGGACATGGAGGCCAGTGCCATGTAGCCGTCCGTCCGTGTAGAGTCGAGTTGCACCGCTTGTACATAGAGTTTATAAGCTTCTTCCGCATAGCTGTGCATTTCCTTTTCTTTGCGGCTTGTCAGGCGTAGCAGGTCGTCTGCCTCCCGAATGTTGCTGTCGGCATACGGGTTGATCTGGTTGCTGATCAAACGGATGAATTTGGTTTTCTTCATCTCGACAGGGATGAGGCGATAAAGGGCTTTCAGAGAGTCAGGCGAAAGATCTTTCATGACACGTGTCAGCAAGAACTGCCCGGCATATTGGTCCATATGGTTCTGGATAAACTTGGAACGGATGGAGTCACGTATGGCTGTGATTCTATCCCTTTCCACCTCTACGTCTAATTTGTAAGTGCCCGGAACGATGTGACTGTTATACACCATACCATCCGTTTTCCGGTTATGCAAGCGATTGGCTATGTGGTTCAGACTGTCGATCTGTTGTGTAAACGACTGTGTCCGGTTCAGATAAGCGGCATATTGCATTTGGGTTTGAGCTCCTTCGAAATGCAAGCCGTTTGGAAAATCATGGATGCTTCCTTCGACAACGATTTTTCCTGTGTCTACCAGCAAGTCGCAGTAATAGAATTCATCTTTGATGGTCGTGCAAAGCCAAAGATGCTGAGGTATGTCGAACAACTCGCCCTTCATCTGCAATTTGCCGTCTTCGAGGCGCATCGCATTTATAATCCGCTGCGTGCTGAATTGTTTCAGGAAGAATACGGTCCCGTCTTTCACATCTCGAATCCGGGCCTGTATGAGGTAGGAGTTATCGGCATGTGACAACAGACTGATCCCTGAAAACAATAGAGCAAGCAACGTTCTATACATAGTAACAGTTCTTATTTATCCAATTCCTTCATGAGCATTTCCTTCATCTTATCCGGTCCCATGAATCCGACCTGGAAATGGGTAGGCGTACCGTCTTTGGAGATGATCATGTAAGAAGGAACGCCCTGCACGCCGAATTTATTGCAGATATATGTCCATTGTGCATCTGTCATCCGGTAATGTTCGCCTTTGATATCCGGTATCATCTGTTCCCAAGTGCCTTTCGGGGAGTTTTCGCCTGCCAGGTAGAGGAAGACGATATCCTTGCCTACGAAATCTTTCTTGACCGGTTCGGACGCTCTCATCGCGGCTTTGCACGGGCCGCACCAGGTCGCCCAGAAATCGACAAACACGACTTTGCCCCGGTAAGGCGTGGTGATGGCGTTGAACAGCTCCTCGGCTGGGATGTCGGCAATGTTCACGCGGTTGACGGTGTAGCCGGATTTCTTTTTGTTTTCTTCGATTGTTTGCTTGACTTTGTTGTTCATCAAAGTGAGAGCTTCCTGGATGACCGGAGATATTTTCCCAGCCTGTGCTAGCTCTTCGTCACTTAGCGGGCGGAATTCTTTTATCGGTTTGGATAGGCGTTGTGCGGCAAGGAGGTCGAAAAGAATCCCGTTGTCTGTTCCCATAACCTTGATGAGATCAGCGGTATTATCGGGGGCTTTCTCTCCGGCAGCCCTATCTTCTCCGGTGAAGTTCGTATATTGTAGGTAGGAGATCAGGTAAGTGAAAGAGCCGTCATACAGCAAGTATGGATCGTTGCTTACCAGTTCCGGGATAAAATCATAATATTCTATGGTCGGTATCACCTTTTTGTCTTTGGGTATCACCGAGTCGCGTGGAATTTGATTGACAGTACGATAGGCGTATTCCGTCATTCCGCTAATACCAAGTAATTGTTCCGCCAAGTCTTTTTTCAAGCTGTTATGCAGGAGTGTGCGGTAAGCGTCACTTAATTCCGTATGGCTGTCCAATACGGCTTTCTCCTTCTGATAACGATCCATCCAGTACGCTTTGAACTGATCCGCATTCATCGTGCTGATATCGGAAAACATCTGCATGTAGTCTTCTTGGGATTTGGGGGAGACGGATACAAAACGAAGGGAAGAATTGCTGCATTCGTTGTTGAGGGCTGCCAGTGCCCCGGTGAAATAATATTTCTCACCCAATGACGGTTTGTTTTTTTGCTTTTTGGACTGTGAGCGGCAAATCTCCGGCATATTGATTTCAACTGAAGTCGTTTCTCCCGGCTTCAGATATATAAGGCCGTTCATAAAGTTGCTGACAATGTTCAAACCTGTAGGGTAATACAGAGGAACTTCCAATGTGAAGTTTCCATCCGGTTGGACTGTAATGTTATATTCTTCTGTGCTCCCGTTTAACAGATTGAAATTCCAGGCACGTCCCTTTAGGTTCATTTCCGGTTTATAATCGGCGATATGCCCTTTCAATACAGCCGTGCCGTTTTTGAATTCTGGCTTTTCCAGTACCGGGGTTTCTGCCGGATTCTTTTTCCCTGCTAAAGAAGAGTTGGCTGGCGAGCCGTCCAGATGGATATTCCATATCTTGAAAGCCCCTTCTTCGTCCCCTTCGATAAAGTCAACGGTTTTCGTCCCTTTGGGTAATGGTGGGAATATCAGCCGAAAAGAGGCTTCTCCTGACTCAGGCATCCAGAACTTTTCGCTTAGGGTAATACCGTCGCCTGCCTTGATCGGATAGGTTTTGCCGTCGGCCCGTAAGGTTGTTTCCTTTACGACCTGAATCCAGTATTTCGGGCGAAAGTAAGCGTCGATATAAAAGACCGTCGCGGTGTCGCTCAGTGCGATTTTATCTATTTCCAGCGTTGTCGAGCTCCAAGCGTCGAAAACCGGTTGTTCAACTATGCGTTCCTGTGCCTGCAACCCTGTGCAGCTTAAGAATAATAAACATGTAAGTAGAGTCTGTTTTATAACAAGTGTCTTCATAAGCAATCCGATTTATGATTAGTGCCGGCAATATACAAGTTTATTTGATTTGGAATCAAATAAGATACGATAATTCCGTAAGCCATAACATATCTTAATACGCTATGGCTTCTTCTTTCCCTTTTATAACATTTAAAACTTAGATCATGGTCTCCGTTACCACCTGCCCGTCGAACAGGTTGATGATGCGGGATGCGAATCCGGCATCATGCTGGCTGTGCGTCACCATGACGATCGTCGTCCCTTCCTTGTTCAGTTCGTTCAGCAAGTTCATTACCTCCTGCCCGTTTTTGCTGTCCAGATTACCGGTAGGCTCATCGGCAAGGATCAGTTTCGGGTTGGCCACTACGGCGCGGGCAATGGCGACACGCTGTTGCTGGCCGCCGGACAACTGCTGTGGGAAATGCTTTTCGCGGTGTACGATAGCCATTCGTTCCATCGCTTCCTGCACTTTCTTTTTCCGTTCGGCAGCCGAAACACCCATATAAAGCAGAGGAAGTTCTATATTTTCGTACACGTTCAATTCGTCGATCAGATTAAAACTCTGGAAGACGAAACCGATGATTCCTTTACGCAACTTCGTGCGCTGGGCCTCCGTATATTGAGACACTTCGATCCCGTTCAGGTAATATTCTCCGGTAGTCGGGTTGTCCAGCAATCCCAAGATGTTCAACAACGTGGATTTACCGCATCCGGAAGGTCCCATGATGGCGACGAACTCTCCTTCTTTGACCTCTATGCTTACTTTGTTTAGAGCCGACGTCTCCACTTCTTCCGTCCGGAAGATCTTTTCTAATGCAACTGTTTTAATCATATCATTCAATTGTTTTGTTTCTGAGTAATTGGGCAAAAGTCGTGCCATAGATATAAATGCTTATTATGTAGTGTGTTGCCGATTAGATGTAACCCTGTTGTGTGTGCATATCCGCACAAGTGGAGTTCGGATGCGCACGGTTTAGTTCCGGCTTCCGTATCTATTAACCTTTTCTTCCCTATTTATTAGCAGTTTCTTAAACGGATATAGATTGTCCGCTGAGTGGTGAACGATCATTCTCCGGCTGGCGGACAACTTGTGATTGTGGACGAAAGGGATAAGGATTAGGGAACTTTCGGTCAGTTTCTTTTGAACTTCCGGTCAAGCATTCCGATGTCTTTGTGCAAGAGGTGATGATAAATAGAGTATAATATACACTGTAATGGTAACATGAATGCCAATTTTTCGTATGTTTGCAGTATGTATAAAGAATCAGACGTATGAAAATGACAAATAACGCTCCTCTATATTGGTATGTTTTCTACAATGACCAACTTTTGCTGCAAAAGAAAGCCGGTGGCTATGCAATCCCTTTTATGAATGAAGCACCCGTGACTGTCACCTGCTCGCTTCCGGTCGAAATGCAGGACGGGACGATGGCGATGGCGGCCTTTACCGATGTACCTTTGGTTGAAACGGACGTTTACCTGCCGATGGGGCTCCGGTCCTCTTACGATCATCTCGACCGCTACTTTTATGACCAGGCAGGGAAGGCGTACGAGATTGTTTATTGGGATCAGCACAGCCGGTTTTGTCCTGTCTGCGGAACGCCGACGGAACTGAAAGGGCCGATCATGAAGAAGTGCCCGGATTGTGGGAACGAGATGTTTCCGGCAGTATCGCCCGCTATTCTTGTTTTGATCCGGAAAGGCGAGGAAATCCTGTTAGTACATGCACGTAACTTCCGGGGGACGTTTCATGGGCTTGTGGCCGGTTTCCTGGAAACGGGTGAGACCTTGGAGCAGTGCGTGGTACGTGAAGTGCGGGAGGAAACAGGTTTGACGATCCGTGACATCACTTACTTCGACAATCAGCCTTGGCCTTATCCAAGCAACCTGATGATCGGTTTTATTGCCGATTATGTCAGTGGGGAGATCAAGTTGCAAGAGGAGGAATTGAGTTCCGGTTCGTTCTTCTCGAAAGACAACCTGCCGGAGATACCGCGTAAATTGAGCTTGGCGCGGAAGATGATCGACTGGTGGTTGGAGAGTTGAAAAATTAAAGAATGAAAAAATTAAAGAGTTAAAGAATTAAAGGGTTGAGGATTAAATCATAAATCACTTTTATTATGAAACAAACGACTTTGTTTATCTTTTGCTTGTTGGCGATGGTGCTCGGGGTAGAAAGTGCCGCCTCGCAGGTGACGCGTGCTGATTACGAGCGGGCCGACACGATCTTGAAATGTTCCAATCGGGTTTATTCTCCCGCTATCCATCCCGAATGGATAGACAGTTCTCACTATTTCTGGTATAAGAATCATGAGAAGGAGGGAGATTTTTACTATCTTGTCAATGCAGAGAGTGGAAAGAAGCAACGTGCTGCAGATAAGAAAGGATTGGCGGTTTTCTTCTCTAAAAAACAGAAAGGGCTGGCCGAGTCCTTGTTAAAGGAAGAGGAAAAGAAACCGGACCGTTGGCACCGTCATGGAGAAGCTCCGGTTCCTGTTGTCTCGCCTGATAAGAAATGGGAAGCTTATGTGAAAGATAACAATCTCTATATTTCTCCTGTCCGGGATGAGAAAGAGAAGGATAAGCCGAAAGAAGAGATTGCCCTGACGATGGATGGTACGACTAACTTGCGTTATGATGCTTGGTCGATCATCTGGTCACCCGACTCCCGGAAGCTGGCGACAGTGAAGGTGCGCGACGTGCAGGAACGTCGTATCCCGTTGATCGAATCCAGTCCGTCCAGCCAGAAGCAACCGATCCTGCAATGGCGCGATTATGCGAAGCCGGGCGATGTGTTGCCTGTTTATCTGCCTGTCCTTTTTGATGTGGAGGCACGGAGGCAGGTAGCGCTGGATGTCGCTCCTTACGAAAACCAGTATTATCTGAACCTGACAGGCTGGCGCAAGGACAGCCGTGCCTTTACGTTCGAGTTCAACCAGCGTGGCCATCAGCGTTATGTGATTGGCGAAGTGAATGCGGCCGACGGCTCTATCCGTCATCTGGTGGACGAGCAGACAAAGACTTTTATCTATTATTATAACAACTATCGGTATGACCTGGATGACGGAAAAGAATTGCTTTGGATTTCCGAACGGGACGGATGGCGTCATCTTTACCTGATAGATGGTACGAGCGGGCAGGTGAAACGACAGGTGACAAAGGGTGAATGGGTGCTCCGTCAGGTCGATTATGTGGATGAAACGAACCGGGTTGTCTATTTCACCGCTTCGGGCTTTAATAAAGGCGAAGATCCTTATAACCTGCATTACTGCCGGATTAACTTGGATGGAACAGGCTTTACCGATATGACTCCTGAGAACGGGAACCACCGTGTGACTTTCTCTGCCGACCGTTCTTATTTTACTGATGTCTATTCTCGCCCCGACCTGCCGCCTGTCAGTCAGTTGAAGCGAACCTCGGATGCGTCTGTGGTGGCCGGATTACAGAGGTGCGATGTGAGTGCGTTGCAGGCGGAAGGCTGGCAAATGCCAGAAGTGTTCTGCGCGAAAGGCCGGGACGGGCAGACGGATATTTGGGGGAACATTTATCGCCCGATGCACTTTGATGCTTCCAAATCCTATCCGGTCGTAGAGTTTATTTATGCCGGTCCGCACGATTCGCATGTGGATAAGGATTTCAAACCGGCCCATCATCTGGTCTCCAAATTGGTAGAACTCGGCTTTATCGTCGTTTCGATCGACGGTATGGGGACGTCCAACCGCTCGAAAGCTTTCCATGATGTATGTTGGAAGAACCTGAAAGATGCCGGTTTCCCGGATCGTATCGCTTGGATGAAAGCGGCAGGTGCGAAATACAAGTATATGGATTTGAATCGTGTCGGCATCTATGGCTGGTCGGCCGGAGGTCAGAATGCGATGGCTGCTTTGCTGTTCCATAACGATTTTTATAAGGTTGCAGTCGCCCTTTGCGGTTGCCATGACAACCGGATGGATAAAATCTGGTGGAACGAACAGTGGATGGGCTATCCGATCGACGCCTCTTATAGTACCTCCTCCAATGTCGACAATGCTTATCGTCTGAAAGGCAAGTTGCTCCTGATCAACGGTGAACTGGATGATAATGTCGATCCGGCTTCCACCTTGCAGGTTGTTAGTGCCTTGATGAAAGCAAACAAGAATTTCGAACAGCTTTATCTACCGGGCAAGACGCACAGCCTCGGCGGTCCGTTCGAAATGCACAAAATGCACGATTTCTTCGTCAAGAACTTGTTAGGGCAGGAACCGCCGGAGTGGGAATAACCTAACGGTTCTCTATCTCGTCCAGCCAGATTTCCAGGCAAACCTGAGGAAATAGTTCCATTGTTTCCTGCACGGTGGTTGATGATTTCATCCGGTTGGCAATTTTATCAGCTGTATTGGGATAGGCTGTTTCGATCAGATCGTTCAGAATGAAAGAGAAGAAAGGTGGATTTCGCTTTAGGTAGCGGTCCATTAGCAGGTAACAGGTAGCGGGAGAGGATGACAAGACTTGATTTTTCAAATCGGCATACTCTTCCGTTTCCATATATTGATAAGGTGTATTTTCCAATCCCATTTCATCGCATTTGGTGAGGAAAGAATTAAATTTTTCATTGAACAATTTTTTCTCTGTGCGGGAAGCCATCTTTACCCCTGTATTGATGCGGGTACGGAGGTCAGGTGTTACCTTGAAAACATCCGGTTCTGAGTAGTCTTCATTGCTGCATGCTCCTAACATGGCAATGATAAAGAGTGCTAACAACGTAGCTAATAGTTGTATTTTTGTCATAATCTGTTTCTGATTAATGTTTCTTGTATAACTATAAGACGTTATATGACACCGAATTGTTGCAAAATAATACGACTTTTTTTATAAAGTTCCTATTATGGATGTTTAGTTTGTCGGAGCAGAGGAGATTACGTGTGTTGTATCTTTTAACTGCAACGAGTCTTTGCGTAACAAAAGCGTATCCTGTCCGGCTAATTTCGGATGATCGGTTGCAAATTTTTTCTTTTTCTTGATGATATCGGGAGTGGGTAAATTGTTGTAATTCTTCCATGTCCCGTCTCTTTTAGCATTACGTTTGTGTATATGTGATTTACGGCTGGTCATCTCAGCCAGATCAAAGAACATGCCGCCGGGAACCGTGATCGGATTCTGTTTGACTTCATCGAGCATATATTGATAGACTGGTAGTATTTTTCCGGGAGGAGGAGCGTATAGCCAAAAGACACCTGGTGGGAGGTCTTTCAAAGCTTTCTTGCGGTATGCCGAGTCCGTTTGTATGTATTCGGTAAAATCTTTGAGGATGGGTAACGGAGTTACTGGCGATATCTTCATGTTGGATGCCGGTTCATCCAAGTTTATAAAGGAACCTGATTGAATCGCTTTCATCGTCTCTGGATTCAGTTCCAGTTTTTCTTTTCCGGATAGAACATTCTGAAGCCAGACGGAATCCTTTTTTGTCCACTGCTGTGCAGATATATAATCGACACCTCTCAGACAAATCAACATCACTATAAATATTTGTTTGTGCATGTTATATTATTGCATCACCTCTTTTACTTTTAATTCTTCACCTTTCAGTGCACAGGATGAACCTGCTGCTAATGTAGTAAACAAAGCTAATAGAGTGCTCGTTTTCATAAAAGACATATTAATATAAATAATTTATAGAGCGAATATAAAACAACTTATGGTACTGTATGATATAATTAGTGTAATTTGTCTTATCAATTTAAAATGTTAATTGTTTTTGGGATGTGTTGACTTAATTAATTGTTGCTTTTCTTTTTTATTGTTCTAACCTTTCAATTATTCTGTTCATAATTTATTTTTGAGGGCGACCGGGAGAGTACTTGGACGACTGTTTTTGAGTAATGTATGAACATGATGTGATGTTTTTTGTGATTATTCGGTTTTAATAATTTCCGCCGGGTTGGTAGTAGCAGCTCTTTTAACCTGGCGGAAAATAGAGAGTAGTACGATTCCACTGGTGAAAAAGAAAACCAGCAGGAACAACCATGCAGGTAATGTGGTGTGATTGGCGTACGTTTCGAGCCAACGTTTCGTTACTAAGTAGCCGACCGGGAGAGCGAAAGCGTTGCCTAATGCCACTAACATGAAATACTCCCGGAAAAACAGTTGAAGGATGTGATAAAATGTCGCTCCGTTTACTTTACGGATAGCAATCTCTTTTCGGCGTTGTTCGGTGGCGAGACTCACCAGGGAGTAGATACCGAAAGTGGAGATCAGGATACAAACCAGAGAAAGGATACTAAAGATGGTAAAGATCACTTTCTCCGGGCGATTGAAAAGATCGACCAGATCGGATAATTCCGTAAACATTTTGTTCCGGTTGACATTGTCATTCTGAATATGTGATGTTATCTCACGAAGATGCTCCAGCACCTCCTTTTTATGCCCTTTTGCATAGCGGACATAAATAAGGTAAGGGCGCTCGAAGTCTTTTACTGTTGGATTATCGTATGTGGTAAAGAATAGCGGTAATATGGGATATTGCATCGGAGCATAGAAATAGTCTTTTATGACACAGCAAACTTTGGCTTGGTTCGCCTGCCCTTTTATGTATATAGGCCGTTCAAGCAGATTCGTATATCCTAATGTTTGTAGGCAAGTTTCATTTACTATATAGCTATATGGATTTGCCGCCGTCGGCCAGTTGCCCGATATCGGTTGCAGTTTGAAAAACGAAAAGAAGTCTTTGTCGGCAACAACTACCGGGTTGTAACTATTTGGTTCAGATTCATTCGGATCGAAACAAAAGTGAGAGTAAAAAGAACCGTACCAATCCCCTTGTTCCGTAAAGACCGGAGCATTTCCACAGGTATATGTAACTCCTTCTATATATGGGTGATTGGCCATTTCAGGTTTCAAGACACTAAGGTCTGTCTGATGAGCTGTACTGTATCCTAAATCGACTTGTATGACCCGTTCATAATCGATCCCTTTGTCTTTCGAAAGGATAAAATGTAACTGCCGAAACAACCCTAAAGAGATGATAAAGAATAGTGAACCGATAAATATCTGGACGACGATCAGGCTCTGTTTGAAAAGAGCAGGTTTCCGTATTTTATGCTCCAAAAGATTTCGTATCGGATAGTAACAGATAAAAAGGAAGATCAAGATGCTGATTCCGGCGAGTGATAGCGTATTGCCGAAAAGTGAAGTTCGTGAAAGATGGCGACTGACGTTCTCGTAGATGCCGTATCGGTTCCATGCCGTATAGCTTTCATAGTAAGGATAGAGGCTTTCGATCAGGCAGAAAGCAATTAAAAAGGCAATCATTAAGGGGAATGCCAGTTCGGTAAAACCTTTCATGACCATACTTGTGGTTGAGGCCCCAACACAAAGGTAAGTCCGGTTTTTTTGCTGCTTCCGTTGCTGTTGCCCTATAAAAAGAACAAGTTGATTGATTAAAGCGCTTAGGAAAGCCATTATTCCGGCTAAAGCCAGGATATGGATGTTACGGATGCGATCTGTCAATTCTGGGTGGCACCGGAGATGTACTTCGGAGGCTGTCAGCAAGTTTATTTTCCAGTTTTTTACTTGTTCGCGATCCCATTTATCTTCTGCATGGCTTTTATAGAGCGTTAGTTTGTTCCGTACATTTGTCATGTTTGTATTCTTTTGAAGTCGCACGTAGGTCGTCATGCGTTTGACATGATTGGGTTGGGGTATCCTGATCAACAAGAAGTCGAACAGCAAATCAGTATTATCCGGATAATCACGGATAACACCGGCTACCGAGGGACGGAGATTGTTATCCAATACGACTTCCTTGCCGATGCAGTTTGTTGTCCCGAACAGTTTGTGAGCTGTCCTTTTCGTTAAAATGACAGAACTGCCGTCGGGAACGATACCTTTGTGAGTCCCTTCGATAAAATCCGCCTGGAAAAGATTGAAAAAGGACTGCCCGCTTTCCATTCCATGCAGGTTAATTGCCTCGTTTCCCTGTTGCAATGTAAAGCTGAGATGGTTGAATGAACAGGAGGCTTCGATTTCGGGGAGCAACTTGAACAATTCTTCCCGGTCATTAATATGTAATTGATCCAGATCGGCTTGTGTTCCGTTGGCACGCTTTACAAGTCCCTCCGTCGTTAGGCAGTAAAGTCGGTCTGCTTCCGGGTGGAAATTATCGAAATGTGTCTCCCACCATAGCCAGTAACCTCCTAAAATGAAGGCTGTAAATCCTATGGCCAGGCCGATAATGCTGATAATTGATAGAGTTCGGTATTTTAGTAATTCCCGGAAAGTAACTTTGATATAGTGTGATAACATTGTCTGATTGTTTGTTATAAAATCTTGTTCAAATATATTTTTTTATTCTGACTTGATCACCTCCGCCGGATTGTTCTGGGCAGCCCGTATCGTTTGATAGAGGACAGCTCCGATGATCAAGAAGATGGTGACAAATACGATTGCAATATACATCCAGGCAGAGATATGGCTCCGGTAGGCATATTGTTGTAACCAATTTTGCATGAACAACCATGCGAGTGGCAGTGCCAGAAGATTGGCGATCAGTGCAATTGTCAGATATTCTTGGAAGAACATCTTGACAATTGTTCCAGCAGAGGCTCCCATCACTTTCCGTATGGCAATCTCTTTCCTCCGTTGTTCCATATTGCTGGACGAAATGGAATAAAGCCCGAAGATGGAGATGAGCGTACAGAACAGGGCTAGTAAAGTGAAGAGTTGCAAGCTGGCGTCCTCGGAGGTACTGAGCTGGTCGAGTATCTGGTTTATAGTTTGTGTTTTGCAGGTGGTAGGGTCACCTTGTTTGGAATGTTTTTTGAATACATTCCGGATCGCTTTGATCGCGGATTTTTCTTTTCCGGGTTCGGTACGGGCATAATAAAAATAACTATTCCATTTGCTTGGATCGGTTACGATCACTAGAGGCAGTACCGGGTTGCGTAAACTGGCTGCTTGGAAGTTTTGGATGACCCCGACGATCTCCATTTCGGCACGTCCTCTACTTCCGTCTCTATTTATTGTGTAATTCCAAATGCTGATCTTCTTTCCGATAGGATCGTTTATACCCATGATACGGGCTGCTTCTTCATTGATGACAGCTTTTGTCCAAGAGGAATGTCGGTTACCGTCGGATAGATCTCCTTCATCGACGAAACGTCCTTTCAACATTGGTATGTTGAAAACTTCCGGGAAGTTGCTACCTACTTGTAGGACTTGGAAGTTTGGATTGAAATCCAGTGGTTTCCCTTCCCATTCGACTTCGTTTTGTGTATAAGGCTCATGGGTGATAGTAAATATTCCGGCTTGTGTGAATCCTTTTAGGACTGCCAATGAAGAAATCTCTCGACTGATCCCTTCCCGGTCGTTGAATGTCATTTCCATCTGGATCAGGCCCTCTTTCTGGAATCCCAAGTCTTTATGTTTCATGAAAGATATTTGCCTGAACATAATGAATGTGCTCATCAGAAAAAATATGCAAATACATAGTTGAAGTGTCATGCTGATTTTGCGGAAGCCGCTTTTCCGAGTAGGAGAGATTCCATCGGATATTAATAGAGAAGAGGCACGGACAAAATGCAGGAATAGTGGTAGGCAGACAACCGTGAGTATCAACCAGCTAATACCTGTTATGATACAAAGATGGTTGAATAATAATTTTCGCTGTAATGTCGTTTCGAAGAGGCGTGAGAAACCGCCAGCGGTTAATTCCAACAGGCAAGAGGCCAATAGAAAGCTGATCCCGACAAGCAGCGTCAATTCCAGCAGCAACTGGATAACCAAGTTTTTTTTATCAGCGCCGATCGCATTTCTCAATTTCATTTCTTTGTTCCGTAAATAGATACGATTCAACAGTAGATTGGTGAAATTAAAGAAAACGCAGAGTAACAATAAGAGTCCGGTTACCGTGAATGTCCGGATGTAGGAAAGATTAAATGTCAATTCACTTCCAAATGTATGACGGACATCTGCCAGGGGAATCAATTTTAGTAGGATTGATTTATTATATCCATGCTCAACCATATAAGAATTGATCTTCTTCTCAAAGGCTTTTATATTAATGTTAGGTGCTAACAATAGATAAATTTTAGTGTTTAGCAAAGCCCATTGCTTTTCGTCCGTGATCCGGTTTTCCCGGTCACGGTCGAATTTATCCAGTTCATAAACATCGGCTTGCATCATGGAGTTATTGGGCGAATCTTCCAGGACGGACACGATCGTAATGTGTTTACGATATCCGTTTTCAAGGGTTTTGCCTAATGCTTTTTCTGGTGTTTTGAAATATTTCATGGCAAAAGAGCGGGTGACGGCTATCTCATCCAGTGTTTTCAGGATATCATCCTTTTTACCGCAAATTACGGGACGTGGAAAGAATTTGAAATACTGTTCGTCAATGAATTCCTCGTCCGGATCCTCTAACCTTGTTTCTCCATATTTAAAAGTCGAACCATATTTGGAATAAATCTGGGTTGTCTCTATTACTTCCGGAAAATCTTTTTTCAGTTTGCGTGCCAGAATAAGTGGTAATTCCTCCGATTTCTTTCCCGTTTGTTTATCGATTCCGTATATCCGGTAAATTTGCTCGGATTGTGGATAGAACCCGTCGTAGTTCGTTTCATACCTGTACCAGTTCCATCCGTATGTGAAACAGATCAGCCCGATTGCCAGGCCGACAATACTGATGGTAGATTGCACTTTATATTTTGTCAGGTTACGAAGTGCAACTTTGATGTAGTGTTGTAGTATCATGGTTGTTTGTTTTTATTCTGATTTGATCACTTCTGCCGGATTGGTCCGGGCAGCCTTGCGTATTTGCCAAATTAAAGTCAGCAAAGAGATTGCTCCCGTAAGTAACAAAGCGATAGCAAATAACCACCAGGAGATGTCGGCTTTGTGGACGAAACTTTCCAGATATTTGTGGATGGTAAGCCAGGTGACAGGAGCCGCCACAATAAATGCGATTGCGAGAAGCTTATAATATTTTCGTAATAATATTTGCATGATGATGGAAGTGGTTGCTCCGTTGACTTTGCGGATGGCTATTTCGCGGTAACGTTGCTGTACGTCAAACAAGGATAACCCGAAAAGACCTAATGAGGAGATCAGGATTGCTATCAGTGCAAAAACACTATAGATAATGGCTACTTGTTTATCTTTATTGTATAGTTCCTCGATTTCATCAGAAACAAAAGTATATTCAAAATCACCTTGTCCTATTTCATTATGTAACTTTTCCAAAAACAGAATGGCTTCCTGACGATACCCTGGAGAGATTGCTGCCATCAGTTTATTGTGAGAAAGCATAGACTCATTGTGTATGGATAGGATGATCGGTTTGTTATGCTGTGCAAGATGAACTGTCTGAAAGTCATTGGTAAAACCTTTGACAAGCAGATATGTCCCTTTTGCATTCCAGTCGCTTTCCAATAATTCCGGAAGTTTTTCGTTTTGAGAGAAAAGTCTTTTGGCTGTTTCATTTAACAATACCTCATTTTGAGCAATAGGAAGGCCCTTCCCGAAAACCGGAATGTTATATAGTGTGAGAAAGTCGGGGCTGATGGTTATATGGATGACTTCTTCCCATTCACCTCCTGGAATTCTTACCGCCTTTTTATGAAGAGGATTCAATGGAAATTCATAAGGACTTATACCGAAACAGAAAGTTTCAAAAATCGGAGAAGATTGTAATGTCTCTAAAATATATTTGTTGACTTCCTCTTGATGTTTTATTTCATCGGTAGTGTATGACATCGAAGAGGTAGGCCGTTGGAACCACACTTTTATGATGTCTTTAGTTCGATATCCAGGATCTGTAGCCAGCATATAGTTCAATTGTTTGATAAAAAATAGAGAGCAAACGATCAAAGAGAGTGTTATGCCATATTGTAAAGTGAGAAATATGGTTTTTATCTCCGGCTTATCTTTACTTCGGTCAATATTTTGTAGGGAACTTATGACTGGTTTCCGGCTGAAACGTACGAATGTATGCAAAGCTGTGATTGCAGGTAAGAGTAACAATAGTAGAATTGATATCCATATATTATAGTGTTTTTGAACTATAGATTTGATTTCCAGTATATGAACTTGTATGTCATAAGTCATTTCGATAATGACCCAAGCTAGAAACAGGGCAAATGCGGTTAAGAAGAGATTTTCTATATATAGTTGAATAAAAAGTTGAGCAGGCCGGGCTCCGAACACTTTTTTCATACTGAATTCTTTTCTCCTTTTAAGGATGACGACAGAGTTGAGGTGGACAAAATTGAATACTCCGACAAGCAAAAGCAGTAAGGCTGTGACGGACAGGATATGAACGCTACTTGCATTCCCTTGTAAAAATGTCTTTTCTCCTTTTTGGATATAAGTCTCCATATACAGTTTATCCAGAGGAAAAAGCTGGAATAGGAAACTGCGTGCGTTCTGTTGATCGTACGTGGATTTAAGTTTCTTATTTATAACGTCTATATCGGTATGTGGAACAGCTAAAGCTATGCTGTAATAATTCACTGGAGGCCATCTCCATTGTAATGCACGTGAAATCAGAAGGTCGAAAGAAAGAGAACTTTTAGTCTCGACATTTCCTGTAATTCCCTGTATGGTTAACAGTTGTCCGTTGTAATTTATGATTTTCCCGATAGGGTCCTGGTTCTTAAATAGTTTTTTCGCAAAAGATTCACTGAGGACTGCTCCTTTAGGGTCCTTTAATAGCTTTGTCTGGTCACCTTTTAAAACAGGGAAGTCTAATATTTGCAAGAAAACCGAATCAGTTGCTAGAACATGCGCACTGAATCCTTTGTTTTCAACTTCGATTGTTACGTCTTTAAGAGAAACAAATGAAGTGTGTTTTTCTATTTCCGGTATATCCAAAGGATTTTTGTAATCCTTTCTCATCATGATATTTTGTGTAGTAAGAAGAGTGGGCACTTTTTCGTTATTATTCCAATGCCTGACGCTTAGGAACAACCGTTCATGGTTGGACGCAAAATGATCTGTTGTCAATTCACTGTAGACATACCTGCTGATGATTATGACACACGCCAGACTCAGTGCCAACCCCATGATGTTGATGGCACTGTAGAGCCTGAAACGTATCAGCGATCGTAAAGCTAATAGTATTATTTTCATATTGATGTTGTCGTATCGGGATTATTCTTCTTTTATTTTAAAATTACTAGTGATGCGTTAACTTACGCATCTGTGTTTATAAATAACTGATATATATAACTTTAACAAAGTTCTTTGATAACCGCGATTTGAAAATGAGTTTGTAGTTTTGCGGCCTAATTCCGCAAGAATATGAACGAAGGCAAATATATTTTCACACAGGTCTTGAGTTTTGTCCCAAGGCAGATTTTTCAACGCCTTGTCGCCAAGTACAAAGGCAACTACAGAGTGCGTGGATTTAACTGCTCCAATCAGCTTCGGTATATGTTGTTCGGACAGCTGACGCCTTGCGAGTCACTAAGAGACATCTGTTTGTGTCTTAATGCACATCGGGATATCCTGTATGGCCTTGGCATTACTGCCGCCGTAAATGAGTCATCACTTTCAAGAGCCAATGAGAATAGAGATTACCGCATATACGAAGGGCTGGGACAGGCTATGATCAAGCAGGTACATCCGCTCTACTCCAAAATGCGGCTTGAATATATCTATCCTCAAGACCATGATGTGTTCGCTCTTGACTCGACGACTATCTCATGCAGTGTCAATCTCATGAGCTGGGCAATGGGCAAATACAGCAAAGGGGCCGTCAAGATGCATACCTTGATTGATTTGCGTGGCAGTATACCGGTCTTCATCCATATAACGGACGGACGTTTTCATGACAGCAATGTGCTGGATTTGCTTGACATTGCCCCCAACTCCATCTACACGATGGACAAGGCATATGTTGATTTCCATGCGCTCAATCGCATTGATGATGAAAAGGCATTCTTCGTCACCCGCGCCAAGGACAACATGAAGTATGAGGTAATATCCGAGAACTTCAACATTGACAAGACACTTGGCTTGCAGGCAGACCGCATCATCCGGCTTACAGGCTATAAATCAAGCAGGCTATATCCAAAGGATTTGCGCCTGATAGAGTATTCCGATCCCGATTCAGGAGAACTGCTCCTCTTCCTCACGAATGTAATTGACTGCCTGGAACTCAATGGACTGGAGATAGCCAATATCTATCGGCACAGGTGGGATATCGAGTCTTTCTTCAAGCTCATAAAGCAGAACCTCACAATCAAGCATATGCTCGGATGCTCGGAGAATGCTGTCAGAACTCATCTGTGGATTGCCATTTGCGCCTACCTGTTACTTGCCAAGGTCAAAGCAATATATGATAGCCCTTACTCAATTAGCGAGATAGGTACTCTCATCAAAGTCTTCGCCTTGGTTAAAACAGACCTGAAAACGCTCGTGACTACTCCTCAGCCACTCATTCAAAATCACGATTTCAATGAACTTACTTTATTTGATAATTTTTAACGCATCAGTACTATCATAAACACATAAGTTAAAGGGATTTTCAATGATCCAAATAAAAGAGACACAGTGTTCACAAAGCTTTCTTATATGCTAATCAGAGCTCCGCGACTCTGTGCCTCCATGCTACTATATCAAACTTAACACAACTGCTTAGAAACTGTTTTGATTTTTTACAAACAGCCTGCTTTGTTATTTTGCCATTGTTTTTGCCTATACTTTGAGCGTCTTTTTGGTCATATCCGCCTCTCTTCTCCGTCAGATAGCCCGCTATCTTCCCCATCAGAGAGATGAATCTGATCCAAAAATACATCTCAAATCATGAAGCGAAAAAATCAAAACAGTTTCTTAATCAATCGAGGTTACCAACCCGGATTCTGTGTCAACGCATCATTCCGTTCCCTTTCCACACCGGGTATAGGCCAAAGCATATCACGTTCGGTAAACAGATGGGTATAGATCGGCTCGCCATAGATATTGACAGCATCAACGTTATTGAGCGTTTTGTGGGCAATTTCATATCCCCAACGACGCAAGTCACTGAAACGAAGTCCTTCCCCGGCAAACTCAACGGCACGTTCCTTGCGTATCCGCTCGGCCATCTGTTCTTTATTGCTGACAACCATCCACTCTGGACCGGAGTTCAAGCCCGGCATACCAACACGGGTACGAACCTTGTTGAATTCGGTCACAGCCTTGTCTAACTGTCCCGCTTCGTTGTAGGCCTCGGAAAGCATCAAGAGAACGTCAGCAAAGCGGATCAAAGGAAAAGCGAACGGTGTATGCAAACGGTTGCTGATCGCACCGCCCTGATCTCCTTCGGTCACGAACTTCCGATAGAGATAAGATACCCAACCTGCATTGTTCTGGATTGTACCACCGTTAGCATTCCCCGACAGGTTATGATCCAAAGCGAAGATCAAATCCACGTTAGTCGTTCGACCAATATTTCCCATATAGTGTGAATAAGGAACGATCACAGTGGCCATCAGGCGCGGATCACGACAGGTATAGGCACTCAGGATTTTGGCGGTATCTGCTTCACGAAGCCCAACTATGGCTCCGGCTCCGTCCATCTCGACACTAAGGAGCTCCTTACGCTGTTCAGGTGTCATCGCGTTATAACCGGGGAAAATCTCATCCCAGTTGAAAGGGCGGCCATCTTTGAACTCATACATATCCACCAATTGTGTAGAAGGAACTGTATTGTTCCAGCAACTCCCATAAGCGCCACGGCATCCCATCAAAGCTTGTATCTGCATACCATATTCAGTGCCAACACCACTCTTATTCTGGATCGAGAATACTGTTTCCGGACTTTTCGCCCCGTTATAGAGTTTGAAAACACGGGCGTAATCGTCATCGAGATCATAACCATAGTTATTGGACTTGTTATAGACGATTTCCTCAAAATCGTTGATGGCTGATTGCCACTCCTTGTCATAAAGATACACTTTACCACGAAGGGCATAGGCAGCACCTTTAGTAGCACGCCCATATTCGCTGGCAGCATGTTCGACAGGAAGGTATTTGATCGCCTCGTCCAAATCTTCCAAAATATGAGCACGTACCTCTTCGAGGCTACTTCTCGGCTGTTTCAGATTCATAAACTCCTCGTTGACATTAGTTGACTCATCATAATAGGGAACCCCACCGAAAAGGTCTGTCAAGGAAAAGTAGAACATCGCACGAAGGAATTTGGCTTCCGCCACATATTCATTGATCTGTTCATCAGTGATAATACCGCCCATTCCCTTTACGGAACGTATAAAGGTATTGACACGATGTATACCGTCATAGAAGGTCTGCCAATGGGCTTGTATCGTTCCATCACGGTCGGTATAGGTAGCCAGGAACATCATATAATAGTTATACCCGTAAGCGATATCTCCCAAATGATCGAAGCAGAACTGGTAACCGTATGCCTCGTTCAGACGCAGCATGCCATAGATTCCCATCAAGCCTTGATGAGCGTGATCGCCGGTCTTGTAAAATGTACCTTCGTTGACTTTGTCTCCCGGATAGGTCTCCAAATCATAGCAACCGGTGAATGTCATGGCAGCTAAAAGCATTGTCGCCAAATAGATTATGATCTTTTTCATGTTTTCAACTATTTAAAATGTAAGGTTTAAACCAAATGTTGTTAATCGCATAGTCGGATATTTCGTGCCCGATACCTCAGGGTCCAATCCCTTATATCCCGTAAAGGTCAAAGCATTATCGATGCTGACATATAAACGGAAGTTGTCGATCAGGAGTTTTTGCGAGAGATGTTTCGGAACAGTATATCCCAACTGGACATTTTTCACTCTCAAATAAGACTTATCCTGTACCCAGAAGTCACTTGCCACCCGGTTCCGTCCATCAGTATAATTTAGGAGACGCGGATAAGTAGCATCCGTACGCCCCGGATACCAACGTCCCTCTGCAATGGTCTTGTTGATCTGGTTACCCCGGCGCACTTGAGGCCAATAGCTGGCGCCATCCAATCCGCTCCAGTATGTTTTCAATCCGGTAGCACCTTGCAAGATACAGCTAAAATCCCAACCTTTCCAGTTGGCACCGAAATTGAATCCAAAAGTGAATGTCGGGTTAGTACCATTGCCAACTTTGATCTTGTCGTTGTCAGTGATGCATCCGTCTCCGTCAACATCTTTATATAAGAAATCTCCATATTCCGGTTTCTTATATTGCTTGAAAGCATCCGGATTATTCGCTTCCATAGCTTCCACTATTGCCATATCCTCTTCCGTCTGGATAATCCGGTCGACCGAAAGCACATATTGGATATTGATCGGTTCACCCTCCAAAATCATGTTGGTTCCGTTCAGAGACATCTCGTCACCTTTAAACTTCGTCACTTTATTTTTAACATATGAGAAATTCCCCCCGACAAAATAGTTCACAGAACCGATTTTGTCATTCCAGTTCAAACTCAGCTCGACACCCCGATTGCGGACCTCAGCCGCATTGGATTTAGGAACGGTAGCATTACCATGTACCAATGGTGCTGGCAGTTCGATCAGAATCCCTTTGGTGTTTTTGACGAAAGCATCGACAGTTCCGCTCAATTTAGAGAACAGAGCGAAGTCCACACCGAAATTAGTGACATAGGAAGTTTCCCAAGTCAACGCCGCATTCGAAAGAGCACGTTGCGCCATACCGACCTGCAAGGCGTTGTTCAAGACATAATTAGAGGCCTGATAATACAACTGATAGTCATAGTTTCCCACAGCATTGTTTCCTAACGAGCCATACGAGGCGCGGATTTTCAACTGGTTAAGCCATGAGATATCTTTCATGAAAGCTTCCTGTTCCATACGCCAGCCCAAAGAGAAAGAAGGGAAATAGCCCCAACGATATTTCTTGGCAAAACGGGAAGAGGCATCGGCACGAAGATTGGCTTCCAACAAGTATTTTTCATCCCAGTTCAAATTGACCCGACCAAAAAATGAACGCATAGCCCAATTGGAATAGGTTCCGGTTGCAGTAGCATTGGCAGTGGCAGCATTCAACTCCGTCAATTCAGAGGATGTCAAATTTTCTTTGGAGGCCTCAAACCAGTTGTTACGGTAGGCTTCCTGACTGGCTCCGACCGTTGCTTGAATGTTCAACCGGTCGATCTCGGTTTCATATCTGACCAGCCCGTCCATATTGTTACGGACAGTCTTATTATTGCGGTTGATAACTTTCGAAACTCCAGTTCCGGCAATCTGCAACGTATTGTCATACAAGTTCCACAAATCATGGAAAACCGGCTGTTGATACAGGAACTGGTCGGAAAAAGCATACGTATAAGATCCTTCAATCGTCAAACCTTTAAACGGCCTCAGTTGGGCATAAAAACGAGAAACGATATTATTGGTCGTACGATTTCCTTTGACGTCGTTCAACATCTTCAAGACATTGTTGGAGCTACTCTGCGGGTCGTCTTCCGGATTGTTTACACCACCATACCGGCCATCAGGTGCCTGATAGCAGATACCCGGTGTGGTAGCTTGCATGTAGGTATAGAAATTGTCATTCGATTCTGTCTTCAACAACCCTAACTCCTCTTTTCCACGCGTACCGTAAGCATTGACACCAATAGTAAACCAATCTTTGACTTCCGCGTCCAAATTGACACGGGCACTATAACGTTCATACCCGGAATTTTCCATAATACCGGGATTGTTCATGTAATTACCGGATATATAATAGTGAATCTTGTCAGATCCTCCATTGATATTGATTGTATGGTTCTGCATCCATCCAGTCTGAAATAGAGCGTCCTGCCAGTCAGAGTTCGGATATTTGACAGGATCACTGTTACCAGCCGCCCGCCATTCATCGATTTTCTCTTGACTGAAGATCGCGGGGAGGTCGCTATTGAGTTGCCCTTCGTTATACAATTCCATATAATCGGCATAATTGGAGACCAAGTCGATACGGTTCGCCACTTTCTGCATTGTGACATAACCATTATAAGATATTTTCGCTTCACCCGATTTCCCCCTACGGGTAGTGATCAGAATGACACCGTTTGCCGCACGGGAACCATAAATGGCAGACGAAGCAGCATCCTTCAATACCGAAATGCTTTCTACGTCTTGCGGGTTGATATTATTCATGCTGGCTTCCACTCCGTCGATGATTACTAACGGATTGGAATCATTTAACGTACCCTGCCCACGTACACGGATCGTTGCCCCATCGTTACCGGGACGTCCACCATTACCGGCTGTTACAGAAACACCGGGAGCCATACCGGCAAGTCCAGCGGAGAGAGAAGTGATCGGACGGCTGTCTACCATCTTGCTCATATCGACAGAAGTGACCGCACCGGTCATATTCACCTTCTTTTGCGTACCATATCCCACAACCACCACTTCATCCAAAGCCTGTGAATCTTCTTTCAGCAGAACCGTGAAAGAGGTCTTTCCGTTCACCGGAATCGCCTGATCTATATAACCGATGTAAGAAACGACTAGTACGGCATTCGAGGATACCTGCAAAGAAAAATGTCCTTCCATATCTGTAACCGTCCCGTTCGTAGTTCCTTTTTCCACTACGTTGGCGCCAACTACCGGACCGAGAGCATCCTTCACTATTCCCGTAATCGTCACTTTCTTTTGCTGAGACAATGCTACAGCATACTTTTCCATCACTTCTTCCCCGGCACTAACCGGATTGGCCAGGGTAACTCCTGTCGACAAGAATAGTGTGGCCATTCCTGCAAACACCGTTTTCCTAAAGAAAGGAATGTTTAAATCATTCATCATTAATAGGTAGATTTAGATTAATAAATTTTGATAAACTCCGGAAGCAAATGTAGCCGGGCATAAAAAAACGGACCTATACTTAGCGTCCGTTTCTTATGTACACATAGTCCAAATAGAAGATTTAACTATTTGAATATAAACGATTAGCAATTCGATATGTTTTTTACTGCTCTTTCTTTCTGAATTGAGCAGGCGATACTCCGAACTTCGCTTTAAAGCATCGACTAAAATATACCGTTGAGGAAAACCCTAACCGATCCGATATTTCATTCACCAACAAATCCGGCTGTTCCCGTAATAAGGTTGCCGCACGGTTGATGCGTTGGTTTTGCATAAATTCACTAGGGGTCATTCCGGTCAGGTTCTTGACTTTTGTAAAGAACGAACTACGCCCCATATTCAACTCGCGGGCAAGAGCATTGACATCAAAGTCCGGTTCTCCCATCCGCTGATCGACGATCTCCACAATCCGGTTCAAAAGTTGTTGATCCAATGAAGTCGTAGCCAGCAACTGCACATCAAAGTCAACTTGCTTAGTCAACTGGGACTTCAACAACAAACGGTTCCGGATCAAATTATTGCAGCGCATCAACAATACTTTTGCATGGAAAGGTTTGCTGATATAATCATCCGCTCCCTGTTGAAGTCCCTCTATATTATATTCGACAGAATCGAGAGCTGTAAGCAAAACAACCGGAATATGGCACAAATCGATATTATTCTTGATTTTCATGCACATCTCCATACCACTCATCAAAGGCATCATAACATCACTGACAACCAAATCCGGTTTTTCCTCGTTCGCCTTCCTCAATCCTTCTTCCCCATTCCTGGCTAATATAACCTGATAGAAAGGAGCAAAAAGCGCATTTAATATCTGTAACAGCTCTTCATTGTCCTCAACAATCAGAACTTTATAAGAGCCAGCCTTCAAACCGGGAAAAGCTTTCTCCATTTCTTCATATTCTTCAGAAGAAATAGAATCCGGCAAGGATTCTTCCTTGATCATCGGTTCGTCCGGACTTTCCAAAAGAATCGCATTCTTATCATTCTCAAAATGAACATTTCCCCTTAATAACGTAACTGTAAATATCGTTCCATAACCGACCTGGCTCTGCACCGCAATATCCCCATGATGAAGATGAATGATATTTTTACTTAAAGCCAGTCCGAGCCCCGTACCAGGATTAGCTCCTGCTACCTGTTTCCCGTTTTCGGCCTGATAAAAGCGGTCAAAGATATGCGATACATCATCTGCCGAAAGCCCGATACCCGTATCGATTACTTTTATACAAACTTCATTTTCATCCGAAGATACATACAATTCTACTGTACCTCCCGGCTTCGTGTATTTAAATGCGTTTGACAAAAGATTGTAAAACACTTTCTGCAACTGATTGGAATCAAACCATAACAGTAGATTCTCCTCTGCATTCTGAAAATTAAATGTAATAGATTGTTGAGTCGCCAACTCACAATACGAAAGATAAATATCTTTCAGAAATGGAATCAAGTTCTGTTCGCAAACATGCAACGAAACATAATTTTGTTCTAACTTTCTGAATTCCAACAACTCGGAAATCATATTCCGCATCCGGTTTGCATTCTTGCTGATCTTAATAATCCGGTTATACAAGGTCGGAGAAAGAGAGGAACTCTGAAAAAGCATATCTATCTGACTGATAATAAGAGTTAGAGGTGTCCGGAACTCATGGCTGATATTGGTAAAGAAACGTAGTTTCGCCTGGTTCAACTCTTCGTTACGCTCTTTCTCTTCCCGTTCCTTTTCAAGGGATAGCGCCAGTTTGCGCCGGGCATTCAAAATCCGTACAGTGAGATAAGTAATCATAAAAGTTGTCAGGACATATAATACCCACGCCCAACCCGTTTTATACCAGGGTTGGGCGATCTGGATATCCAGAGATATTTCACGATGGTTCATCAAATGCCGGGACAGATTCTTTTCACGAACCAGCAATGTATATTTGCCGGGGTCCAGGTTCGTATAATAAATACTGGAAGAAGAGGTGGAAACCCAATCATCGTCAAAACCAACTAATCGATATTGATATTCATTATTTTTTTGGATATCAATATAATTGGTTGTGGCAAAGTTTATAATCAGGTTGTTTTGCTTATAGTTCAATCGGATAGATTCGCTGAAAGGAAAAGCCTCCTTTAGTATGCCTCCCGAGACAGCTCCCGGATAGATTCTTTTATTATGAATATACAGCTCCGAAAAATATAAGGAGTAATTCTTTTCCGTCTTATCAAGATCTTCCCGATAAAAAGAGGTCAGTCCGTCATTCCCTCCGATAAAAAGTTCATTATTCCGGCACACCAGAATCCCGCAACCATCCGCAATGGACGTGATCGGTAAGTTCGCCCCCAACGTCGCAAACCGGGCATTTCCACTGAAAGGATTCAGGAAAGTAACCCCCTTATCACTGGTCACCAGCAGCTCTTCCGAATTGGTCTCTGCGACATTGTAACAATAATTGCTCAATAGATGTCCGCTTTCCTGAGAATAATGGATAAAAGAATCGGTCTGTTTGTCATACCGATACAGGCCACCTCCCAAAACCACGAAATAGATATCCCCCGCGCGAGTAGTCATGATCCGTTTAGGTTCGAACTGGATTCCATAACGGGGCAAAGCATAATGTTTCTGATTATCCGGATGGGCCAGCTCCATCTTGTATAAAGAAGTCCCAATCAAAATCCATAGATTCTCTTCCCTATCGATCGTAAAGCTTTGAGCATTTCTGCATATCCATTGGAACCGGTCCGTATCAAGATCCATGACAAAAGTTCCGTTCATCGCGCTTACATACAGCTTATCGTTATGAATCATTGTATGGAAGATAATACCGTCCGGTTTTCTGTCTCCTTCCCTGTAATCATTCAGGTAGTTATGAAAAATACCGGTCTTTATATCGTAGCGGGTAAGCCCTCCATGATGCGTGCCGATATACAGACGGTTCCGCTTTCCGTCATACGCAATGCATTTCAGGTTATTCTGCAATACGGAATTACGGTGACCTGCAGTGAAATATTTAAAGGTTCGTGTTTTACGATCCATGAAGTTCAATCCTCCCCCTTCAGTACAAATCCAGATGTTTCCTTCTTTATCTTCCGCCAGATTCCCGACAAACGAATAATTCAGGCATTCCTTCCGCAAAGGGTTATCCGTATAATGAGCGAATATTTCCCTTTCTGCATTAAAATAGTTCACACCTCCATAATAGGTTCCTACCCATATGGTTTCCTGTGCATCTATATAAACAGAGAAAACAGAAGAATGTGACAGGCTACCTGGCAAATGATCCTGTTGATATACTGTAAACTGGTCCGTATAAGGGTTATATTTATGCAGTCCCATAAAAGTGCCGAACCAGATATTCCCAAACCGATCTTCAGCAAAGCTCCGTATTTGACTATTCTTTATATGGAAAGGTGCGGAATTACTTTCCGAATACCAGGTGATTCGTTCGTCTTGTGTGATCCTATATAAACCACCGGTACGGCAACCGGCCCATATCTCGCCAGTAGAACTTTCAAATAAGCGATAAAATTCAGGTCCTTCAATCAGACAACGGACTTTTTTATCCTCTTCAATTACATACAGGCCTTCATAAGTCCCGATCCAAATCTTCTTCCCCGAGATCAGCAGGCTGGATATACCGGGAGTGTTTGTCTTCGCATAAAGTTGCAGACTATCTCCTTTTTCATCATACCGGCAAACCATATCATCGTACCCCGTCCATATATCACCATCGGCCGAGGTTATCGTTTTCGCCTTACAACCGCTAACAACACAAAATTTCTCTTCCCGTATATCATACCTCACCAACGAATCGCAAGTCCTAAAGAAAATATCCCCTTGCCTGTTTCCAGTAAGATGATCACATTCATGTCCGAGTAAAACATTTATAGAGCTTTCCGGGTCCAGATTCTCCCAGCCTTTATACACCCGCATCCGTTCCCCGTCATAGATACTGACACCTTCGCGTGTACCGAACCACATACGTCCCAGGCAATCCTGATAAATCGACATCACAGAGACCTGCGACAAGCCGTCACTCATGCCAAGATGTTTAAAATAAACCGGATAGACCACTTGGTGTATAAATACAAAACACAACAACAGTAGCAGCTTTTTCATATCTTATTTATACAAACTGATAAAATAGTTTTCTCGTTCCTCAACACAAAGATAATGATATTTACATGATATCATATTCGGACAAGCAAAATACCATCTTTACAACCCTTATTAAATAAGGGACCGAGTCGTGATTTTTGATATTCTGGCTTTCATCCAATATCACATACTTGAAGGGATAGTTTTCCAGCAATTCAATATCTCGGCGCAGCAGTCCGTAAGTCGTCAATATTACCGGATAGCGGTCAAATTTCTTCCACGACTCACGGCTCCTCTGGTCCCCTGCATATTCATATACCCGCAAGGAACTGAACCGTTGTATCTCTCTTTTCCAATTAGGAAGCAGGGAGGCCGGAACGACAATAAGAGAGGCTTGCACCTTATCCGGCTGTACGGTGACCCGCACCGGGGAAACAAAGTTTTCCTCTTCTTCCCCGCTAAAAAGAGAAGCATCTTGCGCACACGCAACAAGTACCAGTTTCTTCCTTTGCAGCGAGATCAAACGTCCTTCCAATTCACAGTCTACTGCATAGCGAAAAACTTGTTCTGTCAGTTCAAACCTGAACGGATAGTTTCGACAGGAACGCGTTAATGGTTCGTTCCTTCGAAAAGATCTCCCGGGAATTTTCTTTCATTTTCATCCATACGCACTTGTTCCTTATTGTCATATTCCTAAAAAAGCCATTGGTTCAAATCGAAACTACTACCGCGTCTAATTCGATTTTCTACCCCATCTAATTCAAATTACCCGCAAGGGTAATATTTTTTAACAAACATATGTTTTAAGCAAACCGTTGCCAATTAATCATTTAAGCTCACATTCCGCCTTTTAAGGGGATATTGTATTTTTCCTCGTAAACTTGGAACTCTTTTTTTACAAATCCAATCTCTTTCATTATCTTTGCCATACTGAGCAACAATCTCCGTTCGCATGAAAAACATAGTTGTATTTGTTCTTTTATCCATAGCTTTTTTTTCTTGCAGGGAAAATCAGGTCGCTTCGGAACAGATGGATCGGGCGGAAACGTTACTGCCGGTCTATCCGGATAGTGCATACGTGATATTGGAAGGTGTAGAACTACCGGACAAACTGAACGAACGGCAGTTCGCCCGTTGGTGCATGCTGTATTGCCGGGCGGCAGACAAACTATTTAAAGACATGCTCTACGCCGAACAGCTCGACCGCGCTTTAGGCTGGTACAAAAGCCACGGAACGGCAGAAGAGCAGGCTTGGATTGGCCTGTATTTGGGACGTTCGTTTGTGGAAGACAAATTGTTTATCCCGGCAACTAAGGCTTATTCGGAGGCGTTAAACTTGGCAAAGAAGAAACATTTATATAATGTAGCCGGATATATTTGCAGTTATATGGCAGACTTGTACACCTACACCGGACAAGGCTCCGAAGAACGGCGGAAGTATGAAGAGGCTGCCGCCTTTTTCACAAAAGCAAATAATACGCGGAGTTATGCGTTTGCCTTGCGGGATATCAGCAGGACATGGGTATTCGAAGACTCAATCTCTCTCGCACTTGATTTGATGCTGAAAGCGGATTCAATCGTTACTGGAATGAACGATTCAGTCGGAATAGCATCGATTGCGAACGGACTGGGGAATATTTATGAGCATTTGGATCAAATAGACGAAGCGAAATCCTACTTTTTCAGAGGTCTGGTTTATGACACAATAGATAAGGCTCCTACATATTTAGCTTTAAGTACGTTGTTCTATAACTATAGCCAATTAGATTCAGCCCGTTATTATGCTAAAATGGCAGACAGCCCAACCAATAATCCATACACTCCGTCCGATCGGTTGTACCTAAGTTACTTGATTGAAAAGGAGGCTAACAACATTCCGGAAGCATTCCAGTATCTTGAACAATGTTACGCCGCAAAAGATATCTTATACGATCAACAGAAACAGGTAGACATCATCGATGCAGAAAAACGACATAATTCATTAACTGTTATCCGACAAAACCAAAAACTATATTCCGTCATCTATTTATTAAGCGGACTCATCCTTTTTGTCAGTTTAGTTAGTGTTTTGTTCTATCTGTACAAGGACCGGAAAAGATTGAACAAGATCAACAAACAGCAACGGTTGTTAGATGAAAAAGAGCAACTGTTAGTCAAAATGCAAAAAGAGATCAGGCAAAACGAAGCAATAAATGCCAATGCGAAACAGGAAGAGAATAAGCAAATCCGAGAAAAAATGCTTCAGGCCAAAAAGGAAATCCTTATACTGAAATGCGAGAAATTGCAACACTCATCCCTCTTCCAAGAGCTGAAAGAGCGTTCGAACAACAAGAAAAAATATGGACAAACGCTTTCCGAGCAAAATTGGGAGCTCTTAAAAGAGCAGATCGACTCCGCTTGTCCGAACTGGCAAGCAGCCGTACAAGATATAGAAACTTTGAAAAAGACCGAGATAGAAACCTGTTACCTTAGTTTCTTGAATATCAGCATAAAATCAGAAGCTATGCTTTTAGGTATCAACCCGGATTCTGCCAATAAACGCAGGCTTAGAACCCGCCAATCACTTGGACTGACCAATTCTAAAACGGGTATTTACGAGTTTATCATCCGAAAGACATTAGAAAATATCGTAATTTAGCTCTCACATTTTATATCGCATTTCTATTGAAACACAAATACTTAAAACTATTTATCCATACAAATTCAGGCTTGTCCATATACTTTTTGACCGTTTTTGGCACTTTCAAAGTCCACTACTACTTTTACCAAAGATTTTTTAAACAAAAACGGTATGAACGCAATTAAAAAATTGGGGAGTTTGATATTGGTTCTGGCAATTTCGCTTCCTTGCTTTGCCAAAAAGAAAGTTGAATTAATTGGAAGATGGGATCTCAAAACTAAATCCATCACTTTCCAATTGCCCGTCCAAACATGGGTTCAAGACAACAATAAAGATTTATTGTTAGAGTTTACTGCTGATTTAGGAACAGTTCAGGTGACTGTGACAAATTCGGCAGGAGAGGTTGTGTATAACCAATCTATAGTGACTAAGCCTTCGGTTGTCATTTCCTTAGATGAGGAAGCAAAAAATGGAGATGTAGTATCAATTACCGATGGAATAAATCATGCATATGGAAATATATTTACAAACTTATAAAATATCATCATGAAAAAGTTAAAATTTTGTTTGATCTGTTTAGTTTCAGTTTTGTTTGTCTCTTGTACAAATGAATTAGTTATATATAACTACCTAAATTTATAACTTATGAAAGTGATAAGATTTGTATTGTTAGTATGTGCTGTCTTATTTGCCTTGCCTACAAACTCGCAGGTGTTACGGACAGGTCTTTTAGTTGGTGGCGGATTGGGGTTTGAGCACAATTTAACTCCCAATTCCGGTCGTCCAGATATTTGGCAGGAGGGAGACTATAAAATTAGTTACAAAGATAAATATCAATTTGGAGCTTCACTTGGGTATCGTTTTCGGATAGAACATGGAAAAAATGATAGGTTATTTTATGACATGGACCTTATACTCGATGCGAAAGTATTTAAGAACACAAAGTCTTATTATGTGGATAATGAGCTGGCAAGTCGGATTATAGGGCATGACGCAAATTTGGCTTTGTCTCTGTCGCCTTCTGTAAATTATAGATTAGTAAAAGGATTATATGTTGGCATGGGAATCGAACCAACCTGGTATATGGTTCCAACCAATGATGGAAAGAAGTTTGATATTCCATTAGTTTGGAAAGTCGGTTACAATATCAATAACAAAATTGACCTTGCAATTAATTATCGTCTTGGTTTTACAAATGTAATCGATGATCGTATTTATAAAAAGGGACATATATCAGATCTGAACCTATCAATCTTTATTCCTTTTACAATTAGTAAATAGTAAAATTCAAGAAAATATAGTCAAGGAAATTTAATTTAAAAACTAATGAGAAATATCCTTTATATCTTATTATTCTTCTCAACCACCGTGTTCGCTCAGACCGAACACGGCCTGTTGGTCGGTGCAGGTGTCGGTTTTCCGATACAGGACGGTTCGGTGTATATGACAACTCCAAGTTATGGATATAATAATGATGTGAAAGCGAATGGAATGCTTGGTTATCGATTCCGTTTCTTGGCAAATCAAAGATATTTTATCGACTTGGATGCGAGTCTCGGTTTCCAATGGATGCAAGTTTACAAATACAAAGCGCTCCTTCTTGGAGATATTGATAAAACACCGGAAGGAGACTATGTCATCCCACCCGGCAAAAGTTTCACCGATTTCATCATGCCGATCTCCGTTGCCGCCAGTTGGAACTATCGCCTTACCGACAAATTCCATTTCGGCTTGGGGGTAGCTCCGACATTATATGTACAACCTCAAGCCGTATTCGATCTCTCCATAATGGCTAAAGCCGGTTACCGGTTGAGTAAACATTGCGAATTGGGACTCTCCTATCAATATGGTTGTTTGAACACACTGAAACACTTCAACGACGGTCCGGCACTCGGACGCCGGGGGCATTTGTCTGATTTGATGCTATCGGTGTACATTCCGTTTGTTATCAAATAAAAAACGACAATAATCAACCCTTTTCCCATGTCGGTAGAAAAAGCCCTCCTTTTCGTTTTTTTAGAACGGGAAAGGGCTTTTCCCCGACACTCACCAGAAATACTTACCTATTTGTTCCGGATCGCCCGGGAAAGCCCCAGCACAGGAAACAGCGGGCTTGCAACAGAATCCTGCCTACAAATGTCAGTTTGCCGCCATCCGAATGTCGGCAAATTGTCAGATTCCAGACTGTCATTCAACGAATTCTTTTTAATATATTTCTAATCTCTTCCACACAATTTATAGCGTATCAGGGCGTTGGTATTAAACGTAAATGCTTACCTTTGCGGCCGACTGTCCGCGTGAGGATACAGAGTTAAGACAATTAATTATTACACTTTATACAAAGTATGGGAAAGTATAAATTGATCAACAACGTGTTGGGCTGGATCGTCTTTGCGATCGCTTCAACCGTCTATTTGATGACTATGGAACCCACTGCCAGTTTCTGGGATTGCGGTGAGTTCATTTCTTCAGCTTACAAGCTGGAAGTAGGGCATCCCCCCGGAGCACCGTTCTTTATGTTGACAGCCAACCTGTTCACACAACTTGCATCCGACCCGTCCACAGTGGCAAAGATGGTAAATACGATGTCCGCCTTATTTAGCGGACTGACGATCTTGTTCCTTTTCTGGAGTATCACCCATCTTGCACGCAAGATTATTGTGAAAGATGGAGAAGAAGCATCTTTAGGCCAGATGATTACCATTATGGGTAGCGGTCTGGTCGGAGCACTGGCTTATACATTCAGTGATACGTTCTGGTTCAGTGCCGTGGAAGGGGAAGTGTATGCCTATTCATCACTCTTTACAGCCGTTGTTTTCTGGCTGATTCTGAAGTGGGAGGCTACCTACGACAAACCGCATGCAGACCGTTGGATCGTACTGATCGCTTATCTGATGGGGTTGAGTATCGGTGTCCACTTGCTGAACTTGCTGTGTATTCCGGCTATCGTGCTGGTATATTACTATAAGAAATTCCCGAATCCTACGATGAAAGGTACATTGGTTGCCCTGCTCGTTTCCTTCGCTATCGTTGCGCTGATGATGTATGGTGTCGTACAGGGGCTGGTCGAGGTTTGCGGCTATTTCGAACTGTTATTTGTCAATGTATTAGGCATGCCTTACAATTCCGGAGTATTTGCTTATGTGATCATTGTGGCAGGCGTATTGATCTGGTCTATCTGGGAAACCATGCGCGACGAGATCCATCCGACACGCATGAAAATCGCTTTCATCTTGTCGATCGTATTGATCGGTATTCCGTTTATCGGTAGCGGTTATGTGTTGGCGGTCATTCTGACTGCTGCATTGAGTCTGTACCTATTCAGGAGCAAGAAGGTGGATATTAAGACACTGAATACGGTTTTAGTCTGCCTGATGGTAGTTGTTGTGGGCTATTCTTCGTATGCACTGACACTGATCCGTGCAACGGCCGACACGCCGATGAACCAGAACGCACCGAGCGATATCTTTACGTTGCGTACCTATCTGGCACGTGAACAGTATGGTAAGGTTCCGCTCCTCTACGGGCAGACCTACGTCTCGGAAGTACAGCGCGAAAATCAGGGAGGAAGTTGCGTGCCTGTCACGACAGAAGGCGAACCGACCTGGAGCCGCGTGATCAAGAAGGACAAAAACGAAAAAGACCGTTATTATGTGTCCCGCACCGACCAGGAATACAAATATGTCGATGAGCTGAACATGTTGTTCCCGCGTATGTATAGTTCCGACCCGCGCCATGTACAAGCCTACAAGGATTGGGCGCAGGTAAAAGGGCAACCGGTGAAATATAACTATTGCGGAGAAATGAAGAGCGTAATGAAACCGACATTCGCGGAAAACCTGAGGTTTTTCTTCTCCTACCAGTTGAACTTTATGTACTGGCGCTACTTCATGTGGAACTTCTCCGGCCGTCAGAACGACATCCAGGGAAACGGCGAAGTGCTGAACGGCAACTGGATTACCGGTATTCCGTTTATTGACGAAGTCCTGGTAGGTCCGCAAGAAGATATGCCGTTCGATATTGTGAACAATAAAGGACACAATGTTTACTATATGCTGCCGTTGCTGTTAGGTATATTAGGTCTGCTGTTCCAGGCTTATTCGGGACAGAAAGGGATTCAGAGTTTCTGGGTGACCTTCTTCCTGTTCTTCATGACCGGTCTGGCTATTGTACTGTACCTGAATCAGACGCCGTACCAGCCGCGTGAACGAGATTATGCGTATGCCGGATCGTTCTATGCGTTCTGTATCTGGATCGGATTCGGTGTCGCGGCACTGGCAAAGGGACTGGAACGATACGGCAAACTGAATCCGGTCATCGCCGGATCGGTGGCAACCGTGCTCTGCCTGTTCATCCCTATTCAGATGGCCGGACAAAACTGGGATGACCACGACCGTTCAGGCCGCTATGTCTGCCGTGATTTCGGTTCTAACTATCTGGAATCCTGTGAGCCGAACGCCATCATCTTCACCAACGGCGATAACGACACATTCCCTTTGTGGTATGCCCAGGAAGTAGAAGGTGTCCGTACCGATGTCCGCGTATGTAACACCAGTTATCTGCAAACAGACTGGTACATCGACCAGATGAAGAAACAGGCTTACGAGTCCGCTCCGCTACCTATCACCTGGACACGCGACCAGTATATACAAGGAACCCGCGATGCAGCTTATGTATTCCCGCTGACAAAAGATTCGATCGACCTGAACACGGCCTTGAACTTTGTCCGCAGCGATGATCCTAAGTTCAAGAAGATTCCGGGTATTAACCAGGAACTCGATTATATCCCGGCTGACAAACTGTACTACAAAGTCGATTCCATCGCCGGAGCCAAAATCTTAGGCGGCAAAACAGACGGCATGGTAGACCAGATGATGATCAACCTCGCCGGAAAGAATGCACTGGGTAAACAAGAACTGACGATCCTCGACATGTTGCAGACCAACAATTTCGAACGTCCTATGTACTACGCGATCACGGTCAGCCCGGATCAGTTCGTCAATCTGGACGGTTACTTCGAACAGACCGGTCTCGCTTATCAAGTCGTTCCGAAAAATGCCAACAAGGCTGTCAACACCGACAAAATGTATGACAACGTGATGAACAAATTCAAATGGGGCGGCGTGGATAAACCGGGTGTTTACATCGACGAAAATGTAATGCGCATGTGTAAGAGCTACCGCATGATGTTGTTTAACAAACTGGCAGAAGCATTGGTGAAAGAAGGCAAGAACGACAAGGCTTTGGAAGTCCTGGACAAATGTATGCAGGTGTTGCCGCCGGAAAATGTCCCGCTCGACTACACGGCTCTTTCAACCGGCGAATTATATTACGTACTGGGCCAGAAAGAAAAAGCAGCGGAAATATTCACAGGTATTGCCGATAACATGATGCGTAACATAAACTGGTATTTCCGCTTGAACCCGATGCAGTTGTCATCCGTGGAAACAGAACTGTTACAAGACATGCAGGTTTTGAATCAAGTATTGTTAATCAACAAACATTACAACCCCGAATTCAACAAGAAATACCAGGAAGAGTTTGACAACTACCGTATGGCTTACGAATCGGCAGGACGCAGAGAATAAATATGTTTATAGAGCAACCGCCCTGGTTTTACAGGGCCCTGTTTCCGGGGGTAACCTGGCGGATTCCGGCAAAGAAGAAGTGTGTATATCTCACCTTCGACGACGGCCCGATTCCCGAGGTTACCCCTTGGGTATTGGATATATTAGACAAATATGGTGTGAAGGCAACCTTCTTCTGTGTCGGAGACAATGTCCGCAAACATCCGGACATCTACCAGATGGTACTGGACCGGGGGCATCGTGTGGGCAACCATACTTTCAACCATATTCAAGGCATCCGCTTCTGGACCAAGAACTATCTGGCAAATGTGGAAAAGGCTGCCGAATATATAAAAAGCGACTTGTTCCGTCCACCTCACGGACACATGCGTTTCCCACAGGTGGTATGGCTGCGGAGGCATTACCGGATCATCATGTGGGACGTGGTGACACGCGATTATAGTCCGCACATGACACCGAACGGTGTCTTCAACGTGGTGAAGAACTATACCCGCAACGGTTCCGTAATCGTCTTTCACGACTCGCTGAAAGCCGAACGCAATATGCGCGAAGCAATGCCCCGAGCCATCGAATGGCTACAGGAACAAGGGTATGAGTTCAAAGTGTTTTAATATGCTTCCAGCTTCCGAAATAAAAGAGAAAGCAAAAGAGATCGGCTTCGATGCCTGCGGGATCGCACAAGTGGCGACCGCAGACAGCGAAGCCTTATTTTTTGACAAATGGCTGAAGGAAGGTAACCATGCAGGGATGGCGTACATGGAGAACCACCGCGAAATACGTCTTAATCCCGCCAGGTTGGTAGAAGGAGCCAAGACAGTCATATCTGTGGCGTTGAATTATTATCCGGAGCAGAAACTTCCACCTGAGGCACCCCATATCGCCTACTACGCCTACGGGAAGGATTACCATCTCGTCGTCAAAAAGATGTTGAGCGAGCTATGGACCGCCCTGTTCCCGCGCTCCGCGCGGGAACAGGGCGGGAAAGGTATGGATCGCAACGGGCAGTTCTTTTGCGATCCGGCGCGGGGCGCGGGAACAGGATAGTTTCGACACACCC
>OGRT01000352.1_pt1 | contig 53970 bp, 48 predicted proteins | sample 1553581 | NCBI WGS metagenome assembly OGRT01 (sample SAMEA2580113, study PRJEB22360) | human gut metagenome | biome: human gut; feature: human-associated habitat; material: faeces | place: Denmark | collected 2008/2010
TAGTCAATTTGGGACGGGGCTATTTTAGCTACCCCTAAATGCCGGCTGATCGTTATCCCAGCTCCAGAGGGTTCATCGACAGTCAAAGGGTAGCTAAATAGCCCCGTCCCAAATTGACTACTCGGGGAGGGCGGCTTGACCGACCTGACCCCTCCAACTCCAAAACCTATGCGCCCTCCATTCCAAAACTGGGTAGAAGAAAGCCAAAACGCAATCGCAGGAGGTCAATATGACTGCAGAAGATAAGGCAAAGAACGCCGGCAAAGTCGCGCTCGTTTTGGAGGGCGGCAGCTTCCGCGGGCAATTTACCGCAGGCGTGCTCGACGTTCTCATGGAGGCCGGCGTCGAGATCCCGGCGGTATATGGCGTATCGGCAGGTGCCCTCAACGGCGTGAACTACAAGTCGCACCAGATCGGCCGTGCCAACCGCATCAACCTGGCTTTCTGCAACGACAATCGCTTCATGGGCGCCGCATCGTTTGCGTCCACGGGCTCCATCGTGGGTTACGACTTTATCTTCAACGATGTCCAGGACCGCCTGGATCCCTTTGACAACGAGACGTTCGACGCGAGCCCCATCGAGATGTATGCCGTCGCGACGGACATGCTCTTTGGAACCGCCACGTACCTGCCGGTCAAAAGCGCCGTGCTCGACCTCGATGCCGTGCGCGCCTCGACGTCGCTACCGCTGGTGACGCCGCCGGTCGAGATTGACGGGCATAAATACGTCGATGGCGGCGTAGCCGATTCGGTCCCTATCGAGCACGTGCTGGAGGAGGCGGGCTTCGATCGCGCGGTCGTCATTGTCACGCAGGACCGCTCGTACGAGAAAAAGCCCTACGAGTTTATGCCCGCCGCGCGCGCCCGCTATGCCGACTACCCCTACCTGCTCGAGGCTATCGAGACGCGCCACGACCGCTATAACATCCAGCGCATGCATCTGTGGAAGTATGAGCGCGAGGGACGCGCGCTGGTCGTTGCTCCGCAAAAGCCGGTCGAGGTCGGCCACGTTGAGCACGATCCGGCAAAGCTCCTAGACTTGTATATTCAGGGCCGCCAGGAGGCAAAGCGCTTGCTGGGAGATATCGAGTCGTTTGTCGAGCGTTAGCGTCGCGACGTCATGACCCATGGACGACATGTGCAGAAAGTCTGGTCAGATCCAAAATACCTGTTGACTCGGGCGACGAGCGGGGTAATATGGATGGGTTACTTGCAGAGCCCCGTGAATCTCTGTAACAACACGTACTGTACATGGAGGAGTCTAAGTGATTTCGAAATCGACTCACTACGCCAAGCAGGGCGAGGTCCAGCGCAACTGGGTTCTCGTCGACGCCGATGGTGCTGTCCTGGGCCGTCTTGCCACCCAGATCGCAATGATCCTGCGCGGTAAGAACAAGCCCCAGTTCACGCCCAACAGCGACTGCGGCGACTTCGTTGTCGTCATCAACGCCGATAAGGTCCAGCTTACCGGTAACAAGGCCGACACGAAGACCTATTATCGCCACAGCGGCTACAACGGCGGCCTCAAGGCTGAGAGCTTCCGCCAGGCTATGGAGAAGCACCCGGAGAAGGTCATCGAGCGCGCCGTTCGCGGCATGCTGCCCAAGACCACCCTCGGCCGTGCCCAGATGACCAAGCTTAAGGTCTACGCTGGTGCCGAGCATCCGCATGCTGCCCAGAACCCCACGAAGATTGAGCTGGAGGCTTAAAGATGGCTGAGAACACCGTTGTCTACCAGGGTACCGGCCGTCGTAAGAACGCCGTCGCCCGCGTCCGTCTCGTCCCCGGCACCGGCAAGGTGACCATCAACAAGCGTGACGCCGAGCAGTATTTCGGCCGTCATCAGCTCGTTGAGAACGCCCTTGCTCCCTTCAAGGTGACCGACACCGCCGGTCAGTTCGACGTTATCGCTCTGTGCGATGGCGGCGGCATCTCCGGTCAGTCCGGCGCTCTGCGCCTGGGCATCGCTCGCGCTCTTCTGAACGCTGGCGACTACCGTGCTGACCTCAAGAAGGCCGGTTTCCTTACGCGCGATGCTCGCGTGGTCGAGCGCAAGAAGTACGGCCTCAAGAAGGCCCGCCGCGCTCCCCAGTTCTCCAAGCGCTAAGGTTTTATCTCCTTACGAGATACAATGTACAAGCGGGGCCTGCCGATTGCTCGGCGGGTCCCGCTTTTCTTTTTCGACTAGGGTGGGCGACTGCGTTTTGCCCACTTGGGAAGGAGCGATCCTATGCCCCAGAACATCTTCGGTACCGACGGCGTCCGTGGCGTCGCCAACGCCGACCTCTCGTGCGACCTCGCGTTTCGCCTTGGCCGTGCGGCGACCAAGTTCCTTGGTCCGGACATCTGCATCGGCCGCGACACGCGTCTTTCGGGTACCATGCTCGAGAGCGCGCTGACCGCCGGCATTATGGCCGAGGGCGGCCGCCCGCACTGCTGCGGCGTCATTCCTACGCCGGCCGTGGCGCTGCTCACCGTCCAAAACGAGCTTGACGGCGGCATCGTCATCTCTGCTTCGCACAATCCGCCCGAGTTCAACGGCATCAAGTTCTTTAGCCGCAAGGGCATGAAGCTTCCCGATGCGGTTGAGGAGGAGATCAGCGCCTGGGTCATGTCCGAGGAGGCCATGGCTGCCGACACGGTGCCGACCGGCGCCGGTGTGGGCCACATCATCAAGATGAAGGATGCCCGGAAGGCCTATGTCGATCATGCTATCAGCACACTCGACGGCCTTAAGCTCGATGGCCTGGTCGTTGCCGTCGACTGCGGCCACGGCGCTTCGTGCCAGACCACGCCTGCCGCGCTGCAGCGCCTGGGCGCCACGGTCCACGCCATCAACACCGATTACTGCGGCACCGACATTAACGTCGAGTGCGGCTCCACGCACCTTGAGCCCCTGCGCGAGCTTGTGCTGCGCACCCACGCCGATATCGGCCTTGCCCACGACGGCGACGCCGATCGCGTGCTGTTCGTGGACAGCGAGGGCAACGAGATCGATGGCGACTACATTCTTGCCATCTGTGGCTCCGACCTTGCTGCGCGCGGTAAGCTCGCCAACTCCGAGATCGTCTCGACCGTTATGTGCAACCTGGGCTTCTCCATCGCCATGAAGGAGCAGGGCTTTGAGATGGTTCAGACCGCCGTGGGCGACCGCTATGTTCTTGAGCGCATGCTCGAGGACGGTGCCGTTATCGGTGGCGAGCAGTCCGGCCACATCATCTTCCTGGAGCACAACACCACCGGCGACGGTCTGGTGACGGCTCTGCAGCTGCTGGCCGTGCTCAAGCGCACCGGCCGCACCCTTACCGACCTTGCCGGCATCATGAAGAAGTATCCGCAGGTGCTCGTCAACGTGCATTCGGACAACAAGGCCGGCCTGGACGATTGCCAGCCCATTTGGGACGCCGTCGCTGCCGCCGAGAAGGAGCTCAACGGTCGCGGTCGCATCTTGGTGCGCCCGAGCGGTACCGAGCCGCTGGTTCGCGTTATGGCCGAGGCGGAGACGCACGAGCTGACCCAGCGCGTTGTCGACGATATCGTCGAGGTTGTCAAGCGCGAACTTCCCTAATGGCCAAAAACGGGTGCCAAGTGGTAAACTGACAAGGTTATTTTGATTGATTGGTATGTCCGAGGGGGAGCATGTTCACTAAAGTCCTGAGGTCTTTTGGTATGCGTGGTCGAGTCCTTACGCTGGATGCTCCCATCTCGGGCGACGTCATTCCGCTCTCCGAGGTAAACGATCAGACGTTTGCCACCGGCCTTTTGGGTCAGGGCGTGGCGATTCAGCCTACCGGCACGCGCGTGATTGCGCCGGCAGACGCCAAGGTCGAGGCCATTTTTCCCACGGGACACGCCGTTGCGCTTAACACAGTCGATGGTCTGGACGTGCTCATCCACGTTGGTTTGGACACTGTTCAGCTCGAGGGCAAGCACTTTACCGTACATGCGCAAGTGGGTGACATCGTCCATAAGGGCGATGTACTCATCGAGTTTGATCGCGAGGCAATTGCTGCCGAGGGCTACGATGTGACGGTTCCCATCTTGGTGTGCAACTCCGTTGAGTTCTCGAGCATCAAGGGTTCCGTTGGCGAGCATGTCGAGGAGATGGACCAACTCATCGTCGCTCGCGAGCGCTAGTGAGCGCGCTCGGCCTTTAGCCTACAATTCAAACACGTTTACGGAGGGCGCCCTTGAAAGAGGACGCCCTCCGTGGCAAGATGGGATTTGTCCGAAGCTAAACAGCTTTGGGTCACCGTGGACGGGCAGGGGCCTCGACGCGGCTAGACACGAGACACATACATTACGCGACCTCGCCCTGGTGGCCGCACACGTTGGTTGCGGCCGACGCGGGCCGCGGGCAAGTGCTTGTAAGGGAAGCCTTGCCTCTCTTGTACGAGAAAGGACGCGTAATGAAGATCATTAAAGCTAAAGACTACGAGGATATGAGCCGCAAGGCCGCCAATATCATCTCGGCCCAGGTTATCCTCAAGCCCGATTGCGTGCTGGGTCTTGCCACCGGCTCCACCCCGATTGGCGCCTACAAGCAGCTCGCCGCTTGGTACGAGAAGGGTGACGTCGACTTTGCCGAGGTCAGCACCTGCAACCTCGACGAGTATCGTGGCCTTTCGCACGACGATCCCCAGAGCTACCACTACTTTATGCGTGAGAACTTCTTCGATCACATTAACATCGACCTGAACAACACGCATGTGCCCGATGGCTCCAATCCCGACGCTGCCGCTGCCTGCTCTGAGTACGACAAGATTGTCGCTGCTGCCGGTTACCCTGATCTGCAGCTGCTCGGCATCGGTAACAACGGTCATATTGGCTTCAACGAGCCCGATGACCACTTCTCCAAGGGTACGCACTGTGTCGACCTTACCGAGAGCACTATTCAGGCCAACAGCCGCCTGTTCGACAGCATCGACGACGTGCCCCGTCAGGCCTATACCATGGGCACTCAGACCATCATGTATGCCCGCATGATCCTGGTCGTCGCCAACGGCGAGGCCAAGGCGCAGGCCGTGCATGACATGTGCTATGGTCCGGTTACTCCCCAGTGCCCTGCATCGATCCTGCAACTGCACACCAACTGCGTTGTCGTTGCCGACGAGGCTGCCCTTTCGCTCTGCAAGTAGCGAAAGCCTATCACCTCGACATAGCTTTGCCGAAGGCCTCCGCTTTGCGGGGGCCTTTTTGCTGAGCGCGCGCCGTGTGCTTGACGAAAATCTTGCCGCGAACTTGACGGGTGCGTCAGGTGCAGCATGATTCATTCCATAACAGATACTATGCATAAATGCTATGAAAAGGTCGTAGACGGTAGCTGGCGTTAGGTGAGTTGCGCAACACAATTGAACAGCGCTCATTTGAGGTGCACTGCCAAAGGATGGGACAAGCTGGCAAGCGCATTGACCTGCGCAAAGACTGATTGGTTGAGGGATAAGTTTCAATCGGACCACGCTGAACAAAAACTTGCCATTTGCGTACCAACAAACATCCTAAACCGTAGCATCGCTCTATTCATCTAGCGATACATATGGTCTAGCGTTACGGTGTCCATGTGGTCGAGTTGAGGAGCGGGCATGGTTAACGATTTGGGCAATATGGACGACCTCGAGCTTATGCCGCTGGGCAGTAGTTATACGGTGCGGCGCGATCGCTTGATGAACGAACTTATCGCCAAGGGCCGAAAGGCCGGCATCGTAGTCCTCTACGCGCCTGATGGCTTTGGGAAAACCTCGGTGCTGCTGCAGTATGCCCAAGAGGTTAAAAACGATCCGACGCGAGGTCCCGTGCGGATCATTGAGGCAGACCGCGCCATTGGGCGCGAGGTGTTTATGCAGCTCGAGGTCGTTACCGAAGAGCTTAAGGACAAGCCGCACTCCCTGATTGCAATCGATAACGTGCCTAACCTCAGCCAGGGCGAGACCGAGGAGCTGATCGACCGAATCCGAAGCCTGCGTGCTATGGGGGTTGGGGTCTTTATGAGCTGCCGTCCCTCGAATCGCCAGCTGATTCATGGACTGGGCGATTCGATTAAAGTCAACGCGCAGATGCTCAAGGTGCATGCCTATGAGTATTCGGCGTGGGCATCGGCGTTTTCGATTAGCACATCGCTCGACTTCTACCAGCTTACGCAGGGCGTGCCCGAGCTCGTCTCGGCTATGCAGTCGGGGCTATACGGGCAGGGAGACGTTGCCCAGATGCTCGAAAACGAGATCGTCAATATCTACGGTGCGGCACTTGTTGATCTGGCGTCGCTCGAGAACAACGCCCTGTTTAGTGTGGCATGCTTGATGGTCTTAATGGGCGAGGGCAATATTTCGGAGCTCGAGGCTTGCGGCGTTAGACTTTCGGCGATTGACCAGTCCTATCTTGTCCGCGATTATCCCATTTTTGGCGTTGATCCGGCAGACCGGAGCTTTACCTGCTTGGGTACCGAGGACAACGCGCGTCTGCGATTGCGCAAGCTGGTCGCCGAAATTCGCCCCGAACTCGTTGTGCGGGCGGCGCGTATATTGATTAAAGCGGGGCGCTGCGATACCGCGATGGACCTTGCCGACGCGTTTTTGGACCGCAGTACGGTGTTGGAACTTGCCGGGCAGTATGGGGTCGATCTGGCCCTGACGGGGCATGGAGGGGATGTCTGCCGCGCGGCGCTGGGAAAGAACGAGGCAGATGGCCAGGCATCGGAGCCGACGCCTGACGAGGCGCTCGGCATCTATCTGGCGGCGGTGAGCGTCTCCAATACAAAACTCGCGCGGTATATGGCCTCAATTATCGAGCATGCGGGCGAGCAAGCGATTTGCGAGCTCGATCCCGTGTCGTGGAAGGTGGCGCACGCATTTACGGCCGCCTGTTATGGAGATAGTGGTCTGGGGCTTCCGGCAAGCCATACAGCGCTGGAAAGTGAGGCGTCTTGTGCCGTACTCGACATGCTGTCCGCACATGTCGAGATAAAGCATGGGCTGACCGAGCGGGCGAAGGGCGGTGAGATCCTCGCGGGGCTTAAAACGGATAAGGCCTACGATTGCGAGCTCGATATCGCGGGGACGTTTGTGCGGGCGGACCGCATGTTGACGGAGCTGTTTGATGGGTCGTATGCAGGGACTGACGAGCGCGATGACGAGATGACCCTGACACTCGAGGCGCTCGAAGCGCGTGGAATCCGAGCGCTCGCCATCTGGGTGCGCATGGTGTTATCGGCGCGGCGCCTGCTTGCCAGCATGCCGGTGACTGACGAGCAGGCATTCAATGAGCTCGACCGTTTTGCCGTGCGCGTGCGTGACAATCAAGTCCAGTTGTTTGGCTTGATACTGGAAGGCTGGCAGTCGCTGGCTGAGGGGCGTCCGGTCAATGCCAAATTCCGTGCGGTGCAGGTGCTCAGGCTTGCCGAGGAATCGATTGGATACATACGCGACAACGCACTGCTGCTAGAGCGCGCGGCGTACTTACGCAATACATCGATGGTATCGGTGCGCGAAGAGGCAGAGCTGCTCGATTTGAGTCGGACGCAGGTCGGTGGTGCCGAGGCATGGATGGTGGCGCTGCATTTGGCCTCCGCGGGCCGCGATAGCGACCTTGCAGCCTGGATGTCCATGAACCGCCTAGGGATTTTGGATCCGTCGTATCGGCTGTTTGCGCGTCTTGCGATGCATTGTCTGGGTGAGCCGGCCGCTAGAATTCGAAAGAAGCTCCCGGTGCGCGAGCTGTCGCGGTATTCGCTGCGTGACGACTTTGAGGGCGAAGGCGAGCGTCTGTTCCAGGCTGGCGATGCCGAGGGTGTCGATGTGATTGGCCATATCGAGATCCGCATGTTTGGGGCGTTTCGCGCCGAGCGCGACGGGTTTCCCATCACGGATAAGATGTGGCGCCGCAAGAAAGCGGCGACGCTTGCCGAGCGGCTTGCGCTGGGCATGGATGCACTGGTCGACCGCGAGACGCTGGCTATGGAGCTGTGGCCCCATGCCGAGTTCAATAGCGCTCGTAACAATCTGTACTCGACGATATCGCGCCTGCGTTCGGCCTTGGGGCCGACACCGGACGGCAAGTCGTGCGTGCTGATCCAAAACGAGTGCATTGGGCTTAACGGCGATTACGTCAAGACCGACGTGCGATTGTTTGATCAGATAAGCCGCGAAGTTTTGGGAAATCGCACGGGTGCGCGCGGACTCCATCTGATCGAGCTGTGCCTTAAGATCGAGCAGCTCTACGCCGGCCCGTTGTATGTTCCCAATGGCTGTAATCCCACCTACTTTTTGCGTATGCGGCGCATTATGGAATCGAAGTATATCGACTGCATGATTCGGGGCGCGAATGCCGCCCTAGAAGAAAACGACCTGCAGTCGGCGGTATGGCTGGTGGAGTCGGGGCTGCGGCAAGAGACGGCGCGCGAGGACATGGTGCGTTGCGCTATGCGCGTCTACGGTGCGGCGGGGCGACGACGCGATATCGTCGAGCTGTACAGTGGGCATATGCATCACCTGAGGGAGCAGGTCAATGGCGTGCCCGAGCCCGAGACGCGGCGTCTATACGAGCGCTTGGTGGAGGGCAGGCTTAACCGCGTGCTCGTCGAGCGATAAAAAAGAGCGTCCGAATTGCTCGGACGCTCGCAAGCTTGATGTATATTGGCTCGTCGGATCGTTGGCTCTTAGACGAGCTTAATCTTCTCGATGTCCTTGCGCGAGGACTCGCGATACAGCGAGAACTTGCGGCCGATAACCTGGACGACCTCGGCATGGCAGCGGTCGGCGAGCTCTTCGGCGGCCTCGCGGGCGGAAAGGCTGGAACCATCGAGTACGGAGCACTTAACGAGCTCGTGCTTCTCCAGGTAGGCGACCGTCTGCTCGACGGTGCCCTCGTTGATGTCGGACTTGCCGATGATGATGGCGGGGTTGAGGTGATGGGCCATGCTGCGAAGCTGCTTGACCTGGGCTCCTGTCAGTGCCATGGGTTCTCGCTTTCTATGTTATGGGGCGCCCTACGATGGGGCCTTAATCTACGTGAGCTGTCCCACGATAGCGCAGGAACGGCGCGGTGTGGGGCGTGTTTGCCCAGTTCAAAAAGAATGCGGATGCCGAGCGGGAGAACAGCGCGGGTTACAGGCGGACGTGTACGGCGGCCGAAAGCGGTCTATGGACGGACCGAAGAGACCGGCTCCCATGCAATAAACGCCCAACGGACCTTGCGGACGTGGTCGAGCATGTAGCGCCCCTGCGGCACGCCCTTGGACCCTGGCTCGCCGGCATGGGGATTCTCAATCATATGCTGAGCGACGTAGTCGCGCAGACGGTCAATCTTATCCTCGTTACCGTGCTCGAGCATGCGGGAGAAGTCCGCCACGCCCGCCTCAAGGCTATCGAAGGTATCGCGACGAGGCGATTCAAAGTACGTAACCTGCGGCAGGGCACCCATCTGAATGAGGATATTGAAGGCATACACAAAGCCATTACTGCAGGTAACCGAGGCACCGATGGCGTTCATCAGGTGCAGGTCATAGCGCGGGCTGGAGTTGGCGACCATCGTGACGGCACAACGCCGACGAGCCGTTCGATCAAGCTTGGCAAGCGCGCCTTTTAGGTTGGTCGTGGTGACAGAGCGACTGGCAAAGGCAACATCTACCGCTTTCGCGACCGGTCCAACCAAGTCCCAGTCATCATCCCAAGCAAGCTCAAGCGGTGTAATGCGATCCTCGAGCCCATAGTACTCAATGCCAGCATCAAGCGTGCCCAACATAGCAGGGGAAAAGTCAGCAGCAATCACAGGATGTCCGTCCTGCGCAAGCGGAATAGCAATCGACCCAGCCCCACACCCCATATCAAGCACCGACTCACCAGGCTCAAGCGCTAACAGCTTCATAAAATCCCGAGCATACGGAGCAGTCTCAAGCGGCCGAAAATGTCGAGCCCGCTTATCCCACTCAAAAGAATCATCAGCCCGTCGCCGACCAGCCTGCAAGCGCATCCATTCGCCATTCCAATCAGCAGAAAGCAGCTCAGAGCGAGCATCCCCATCAACCACGGGCCAACCTCCTAGCAACAAAAAAGCGACTCCTCCCAAAAGAAGAGCCGCAACCAGCATATATCAGAAAGAACCGATCCAACGCCAAACCGTCGCACCAGCAAAGTAGGGCAGAAGCGAAGCGACTGCCAAAGGGATTGAACCCAACCGAGGCCCCGTTGTGCGGGAGCCCCGGGGAGGGCAAATATATAAGGTCGATCGCGAGTTCCGCACGAGCCGGAGAGCGCTTAATGTGCTCTCCGAGCGAGTCAGGACTGTCCGAGCAGGCGACCTTATATATTTGCCCTCCCCGGGGCTCCTCGCCAGTCCCCCTCAGCTAGTTCTTGAGCGAGTTCAGCGGTGCCGGGAAGCGTCCGCCGCGGTGGGCAAGCACGGTGCCGGCGTTGGGGTTCACCGGCATGATGGGCGCACGGCCGAACAGGCCGCCGTACTCAACGCAGTCGCCCACGCCCTTGCCGATGGCGGGAATCACGCGGACGGCCGTGGTCTTGTTGTTGATGACGCCGATAGCCATCTCGTCGGCGATGATGCCGGCGATGGTCTCGACCGGGGTGTCGCCGGGGATGGCGATCATGTCCAGGCCGACGGAGCACACGCAGGTCATGGCCTCGAGCTTCTCGAGCGAAAGCGCGCCGGCCTCGACGGCGGCGATCATGCCGGCATCCTCGGACACGGGGATAAAGGCGCCGGAGAGACCGCCCACGCTGGAGCTGGCCATGACGCCGCCCTTCTTGACGGCATCGTTGAGCATGGCGAGCGCGCAGGTCGTGCCCGGGCCACCGCAGGTGCCAACACCGATGATCTCGAGGATGCGGGCAACGGAGTCGCCGATGGCAGGCGTGGGAGCCAGCGACAGGTCGACAATGCCCTTCTCGACACCCAGGCGATGGGCGGCCTCGCGGCTCATGAGCTCCCCGGCGCGGGTGATCTTAAAGGCGGTCTGCTTAATCTTTTCGGCGACTTCCATCATCGATGCGGAATCGGGCAGCGTCTCCAGGGCTGCGGCCATAACGCCGGGGCCCGAAACGCCTACGTTGATGACGGCGTCGGCCTCGCCACCGCCGTGGACGGCGCCCGCCATAAACGGGGAGTCCTCGACCATATTGGCAAAGCAGACAAACTTGGAAGCGCCGACGGAGTCCTGGTCGGCCGTGAGCTTAGCGGCGTCGATGATGGTCTGCGCAGCCATGAGTACGGCGTCCATGTTGATGCCGGCACGCAGACTGGCGACGTTGACGCTGGAGCAGACGCGGCTCGTGGTGGCGAGCGCCTGCGGGATGGACTGGATGACGCGGCGGTCGGCGTCGCCGATGCCCTTCTGAACGAGTGCGGAGAAGCCACCCAGGTAATCGATGCCGAGCGTCTCGGCCGCGCGGTCGAGGGCATGCGCGATGGGGGTGAGGTCCTCATCCTTGCAGCACGCGGCGATCTGCGCCACCGGGGTGACGGAGACGCGCTTGTTGACGATGGGGATACCGTACTCGCGCTCGAGGTTCTCGGCGGTCTCGACCAGGTGCTCAGCCGTGTGCGTCACGTGGTCGTAGATCTTCGTGCACATGCGGTCGAGGTTCTCGTCGCCGCAACCCATGAGCGAAACACCCATGGTGATGGTCCTGATGTCGAGGTTCTGCTCCTCAACCATGCCGCGGGTTTCCGCGATTTCTGCGGGCGTGATCGCCATCCTTGCGCTCCTATCTGCCAAAACGAGCATAGTCTTATCTATTCTAACGTGCCGCACGTGCCAAGTGGCGCGTGCGGCACGTTTTGGTGCTCGGTTGTTTCCGTTGTGTTACTGCCCAAAGACCTCTTCGGCGATGCGCGCGCTCTCGGCGGCGTCCTTGGCGTAGTAGTCCGCGCCGATCTGCTTGGCGTATTCGGGGGTGAGCACGGCGCCGCCCACGATGATCTTGACGCCCGGCACCTCGGCATGAAGCAGCTTGATGGTTTCCTCCATGGCGACGACCGTGGTGGTCATAAGCGCCGAGAGGCCGACGAGCTTGATGTCGCGCTCCTGTACGGTCCTGAGCACCTCCTGCGGGTCGACGTCACGGCCTAGGTCAAAGACGGTATAGCCGTAGTTATCGAGCAGCATTTTGACGATGTTCTTGCCGATGTCGTGGATGTCGCCCTTGACGGTGGCCACGCAGATCTTGCCCTTGTCGGCAATCTCGCCGGCGGGCATCAGGCGCTTGATGGTGTCGAAGCCCACACGCGCGGCCTCGGCCGAGGCCATGAGCTGCGGCAAGAAGAACTTGCCCTGGTCAAAGAGGACGCCAACCTCGTCGAGGGCGGGGATAAAGTGGTTGTTGATGAGGTCCATGGCGTCGTGATCTGCCAGCAGACGCTCGGTCTCGGCCGCGATTTCGCCCTTGCGGCCCGAGACGACCATGTGGCGGATGGGGTCGTCATCGGCGCTTGCGGTGGTGCTTGCGGCAGGCGCGGCATCGCTCGATGCCGACTGAGCGGCCGCCGGGTTGGCGGCAATCTTGTACGGGTCGGTCCAGCCGGCGTAGCGCTCGATGTATCCGGTCGAGCCCTCGTCCTCAACGCTCAGCACGCGATAGCTGTAGACGGTGTCCATAAAGCGCTTGGAACCCGGGTTCATGATGGGGGCGTCCAGGCCCGCACCAAAGGCGGCGGCCAAAAAGACCGAGCCCAGCAGCGGGCGGGCAGGCAGGCCAAAGCTGATGTTCGACACGCCGAGCGCGCATTTGACGCCCAGACGCTCCTTGCACAGGGACATGGCGCGCAGGATCTGTTCGGCCTGGCGCTGGTTGGTCGAGGCGGTCATGACCAGGCAGTCGATGAGGATGCGGTCCGGGCCGATGCCGTAACGGGCGGCCTCGGCCACGATGCGCTCGGCGATGGCGAAGCGGGCCTCGGCGGTATCGGGGATGCCGCCCTCGTCGAGCGTAAGGCCGACGACGTTGGTGCCGTAGTGGGCCACCAGCGGAAGGATCTCATCCATGATCTGTTGTTTGCCATTGACCGAGTTGATGATGGGCTTGCCGGCGTAGCGGCGCACGGCGGCCTCGACGGCTGCGGGGTCGGTGGAGTCGATCTGCAGCGGCAGCAGCGTGGAGCCCTGGAGCTGCTCGGTGGCCTGCTGGATGACCTTGACCTCGTCGATCTCGGGCAGGCCCACGTTGACGTCCAGGATGTCGGCGCCCTGCTCCTGCTGGCTGATGCCCTGGCTCACGACGTAGTCCAGGTCGCCGTCGCGCAGGGCCTGCTGCAGGCGCTTTTTGCCGGTGGGGTTGATGCGCTCGCCGATGACGGCGATCTTGTGGCCGTCGCAGGGAAGGTCCACCACGGTCTGGGCGCTCGTGACCGACATACTGGGCTTGCGGCGGCGCGGACTGGGCGTGTGGTTGTCGATAAGCGTGCGCAGGGCCGCCATATGCGCGGGCGTGGTGCCGCAGCAGCCGCCCACGACGCTCACACCGTCGGCGATCATGCCGGCGACGGCCTCGGCGTACTCGGGGGCTTGGATGTCAAAGACGGTATTGCCGTCGTCGTCCACGCGGGGCAGTCCCGCATTGGCCTGCACCATAACGGGCTTGTCGGTGACGGTGAGCATACGCGCGGCGAGTCCTCGGAGCTCGGCCGGGCCCTGGCTGCAGTTGATGCCCAGGACGTCGGCGCCGATGGCGTCGAGGGTGATGGCGGCGACCTCGGGGCTCGTGCCCAAGAAGGTGCGACCGTCTTCCTCAAAGGTCATGGTGGCAAAGACGGGCAGGTCGGAATTCTCGCGGCAGGCGAGGACGGCGGCCTTGATCTCGGCAAGGTCGGTCATGGTCTCGATAATAAAGAGGTCCACACCCGCATCGACGCCGGCGCGCACCTCCTCGGCAAAGAGGTCATAAGCCTCGTCGAAGCTGAGGGTACCCAGGGGGCGAAGCAGCGCGCCGATGGGGCCGATGTCACCGGCGACGTAGCGGGCGCCGGCCTCGCGGGCGCAGGTGACTGCCGCGGCAAAGACGTCTGCCACGGTGGCGGTGCCGTCGAGCTTGTGGGCGTTGGCGCCAAAGGTGTTGGCGGTGATCACGTCACAGCCGGCCTCGACGTACTGACGCTGGATATCGGTGATGACCTGGGGCTCCTCAAAGTTGAGCAGTTCGGGCAGGGCGCCGGCCTTCATGCCGGCGGCCTGCAGCATGGTGCCCATGCCGCCGTCGAACAGCAGGTGCCCCGTGCCCTCGATGGCGGCGCGCAGGCGATCGTCCTTAATGTGCAGGTCGTCAATCGTGCGCGTCTTGTACGCGGCGCCGTTGCAGCGCGCAGCATTGACAGGTGCCGCCAGCGCGGCACCGTCCAGATCATGAGTGATAAGCGGAGTAAACATCGATGGCTCCTAATGGCTGGAATAGCAGGTGGTGTGGGCGGCGCGGAAGCGGCAGTGCTCACGCATGCGGCAGATATTGCAGGTGGGGCGGCTCTGAGCGTCGTGGACTTCGCCGTCAAACAGGCCGATCACCGCGGTCACGCTCTTGGTGGGCATGAGCAGGCTGGTGGGGGTGACGGTAAGCCCGATGAGCCGTGTGGCGTTGAGTGCAGCCACGATCGAGCGCTGGGCCGTAAGCGGGCAGTCGCCATAACCGGGACTGAAGCGCCAGTTACCGGCGAGTCCGTGTGCAGCGGCCGCAGCCTTGACCTGCTGGTCCATCTGCTCGACGGCGGCTTCTACATAGGCAGAGCATGCGGCGTCGAGCACGGCGCCTTCCAGGGGTTGCTGGGTTCCGGTGGTTCGCAGACGGCGTTCGGCAGACATCCCGAGGGTACATGCCATGAGCGCCGCCAGGCGGGCGTCCTTAAGGTGGCGATAGATATCACGACCCCGCAGCTCAACATTGGTGCCAACCAAGCGGATGCAGGGCTCGCCCTGCTCGTCAACGCCCGTGGCATCGACGGCAAACACGCGTCGCACGCCGCGGGGCTCGATATCCAGCTCTAGGCGCTCGACCACAAGCTCAATACGTCGTGACAGTTCGGGCTCAATCTGCTGGCCGCCGTAGCCCAGATACCGCAGCATCTCGGCACGGTCGACACGGGGGTGGTGGGCAGCGTCGATACGGTAAAGCGCCGGCGACGCAAGGTCGGCCGGCACTTCGACAGCGGTTGTATCGATGTGCGGTTTTTCCATTACCCCAGGCGCTCCATAATGGTCGCGGCGATCGCAGGACGGTTCATAGTGTACAGGTGCAGGCCGTCGGCACCGTGCTCCTTAAGGTCGCAAAGCTGACGAGCAGCATAATCTACACCGGCTGCCTGCAGGCTTTCGGGGTCGTTCTCGTACTTGGCGAGGATCTTGATGACGGGGGAGGGCAGCGACGCGCCGCACATAAAGACCATTCGGCTGATCTGCGACTTGCCCATAAACGGCATGATGCCCGCGGTAATGGGCACGGTGATGCCGGCCTTGTCGGCAAGCTCGCGGAAGCGATAGAAGCACTCGTTATCAAAGAAGAGCTGTGTCACAAAGAAGCTTGCGCCGGCATCTTGCTTTTGCTTGAGGTGCTCGACCGAGACGTTGAGGTCCTCGCAGGCAATGTGGCCCTCGGGGTAGGCTGCGGCGCCCACACAAAAGCCGGCGTCGACGAGCTCGGGGATGAGGTCGCGGGCGTAGGCGTAGTCCGAGGCGGGCTTGTCGTCCTCAGTCGCGCCAGCGGGCAGGTCGCCGCGCAGGGCCAGCACGTTTTCCACGCCGGCGGTGCGATACTCGTCAATCTTGGCGGCGATGTCGGCGTGGGTGCGGCCCACGCAGGTGAGATGCGCTACCGAGGGCGTATCGAATTCGCTCGAAATCATATGCGCGATGGGGGCGGTGGTGGCACCGTTACCCGAGCCGCCGGCCGAGCAGGTGACCGAGACAAAGCTCGGCGAAAGCTTGCACAGATTGCCTGCCACTTCGCGAGCCGTGTCGAGGGTTAGCTCGCCCTTGGGCGGGAACATCTCAAACGAAACGGGTGCGGTGCCCTGGGATGCTGCCTGCTTAAAAACCTCGTCGACGCGCATATCGTGCTCCTTTAGATGCCTGGGTGCGATGTTTTGTTGCAAGGATTCTACAGCACCACTGCGCTAAGGCGGAGTTTCTCTCGCTATTTGGGGATACCAATCGAAAATGCTTCGCTATCGGCATTTCCTATAACAGGGCGGTCAATGTAGGATGGGGCTATATTGAATGGTATCTGATGCGAAATACCAGTTAATAAAGCCCCGTCCCAAATTGATTACCCTTAAACCATGGGGAGAGGTCTGCAATTTATGCAGTTGATTGGCTGTTGAGGGTGGCAACGCCGCCTCGATAGGGTAACCTCAATGATTGGTTTCGCGACAGCAACATAACGGTAATGTCGCGGAAACACGGCGAGTCTAAGCTATGACTCGTTCGTTAGTAATCAACACCGCTTCTCACGCGGTGCCGATACGAAGGGAGTTCCGTATGGCCGAACTTACTGACCGCTTCGGGACCATGGTGTTCTCTGAGGAAGTCATGAAGGACTACCTCCCCAAGGACATTTGGAAGCGCCTTGCTGCAACCCTCGAGGACGGTGAGCCGCTCGACCTGGATGTGGCCAACGCCGTTGCCCACGCCATGAAGGTTTGGGCCATCTCCAAGGGCGCGACGCACTACGCGCACTGGTTCCAGCCGCTTTCGGGCATTACTTCCGAGAAGCACGACAGCTTCCTCGAGCCCAACCACGACGGCACCGCCATTACCAAGTTTACGGGCAAGAACCTCATCCAGGGCGAGCCGGACGCCTCCAGCTTCCCCAACGGCGGCCTGCGCGCCACCTTCGAGGCCCGCGGCTACACCGCCTGGGATCCCACCAGCCCCGCTTTTATCAAGGACGATGTCCTGTGCATCCCCACGGCTTTCTGCTCCTACACGGGCGAGGCCCTGGACAAGAAGACCCCGCTGCTGCGCTCCATGACCGCGCTCTCGCGTGAGTCCAAGCGCGTTTTGGCGCTGTTTGGCAAGACCCCCAAGAAGGTCGTTCCTTCCGTGGGCGATGAGCAGGAGTACTTCCTGATCAAGAAGGACGCTTACCGCAAGCGCAGGGACCTGGTCATCACCGGCCGCACCCTCTTTGGTGCTGCTCCCTGCAAGGGCCAGGAGCTCGAGGAGCACTACTTTGGCGCTATCCGCCCCACCGTCTCGGCCTATATGAAGGACCTGGACGATGAGCTGTGGGCGCTTGGTATTCCCGCCAAGACCAAGCACAACGAGGTCGCTCCTTGCCAGCATGAGCTCGCCCCTGTCTATGGCGAGGTCAACGAGGCTATCGACCAGAACCTGGTCATGATGGAGAAGATGAAGCTCATCGCCTCCCGTCACGACTTGGTCTGCCTGCTACACGAGAAGCCCTTCGAGGGCATCAACGGTTCGGGCAAGCACAACAACTGGTCGCTTGGCACCGAGTCCGAGAACCTGCTCGATCCGGGCGACACCCCGCTCGACAACCTGCAGTTCATCGTCTTCCTCACCGCGGTGATCGAGGCCGTCGATAACTATCAGGAGCTCTTGCGTGCCTCCGTTGCCTCGGCCGGCAACGATCATCGTCTGGGCGCCAACGAGGCTCCTCCGGCGATTATGTCCATCTTCCTGGGCGACCAGCTTACCGAGGTCGTCGAGAAGATCATCGATGGCAAGGCTTCCGTCCATGCCACGCGCGGCGTGCTCGACCTGGGCGCCGATACCCTGCCCAAGTTGATGCAGGACAACACCGACCGCAACCGCACCTCCCCGTTCGCCTTCACCGGCAACAAGTTCGAGTTCCGTGCCTGCGGCTCCGAGCAGAACGTCTCCGACTCCAACCTGGTGCTCGATGCCGCCGTGGCCAAGTCGCTCAAGTCCTTCGCCGACGCACTCGAGGGTACGCCCGAGGATAAGTTCCAGGACGCCGCGCTCGAGTACTGCAAGAAGGTGCTGACCGATCACCAGCGCATCCTGTTCTCCGGCGACGGTTACTCCGACGAGTGGCCCATTGAGGCCGAGAAGCGCGGCCTTGCCAACAACAAGACCACGGCCGACGCCCTGCCCGCCTTTGTTTCCGATAAGGCTATCGCGCTCTTTGAGGAGACGGGCGTCCTGACCAAGGCCGAGGCCCAGTGCCGTTACGACTGCAAGCTCGAGAAGTACAACAAGCTCATGAACATCGAGGCTACCACGATGGTTCGCGAGGCGCGTCGTACCTATCGCCCGGTCATTACCGCCTACGCCACCAAGGTCGCTAAGGGCCTTGAGACTATTCGTGCCGCCGGTGCTGAGGCCGCCATGCAGTGCGAGCAGAACACGCTCAACAAGCTCTGCAACGGCATCACCGCCATCAACGACTCTATCAAGGCGCTCGACGCCGTGCATCAGAAGGCCGAGGCTCTCGATGGTCAGGAGCAGGCCAATGTGTACGCACACGAGGTCGTTCCCGCTATGGATACGCTGCGCGCCGCCGTGGATGCCATGGAGGAGATCGTGGCCGCCGACTACTGGCCGGTCCCGACCTACGACGACATCCTGTTCTATGTGTAGAACGTAACTGACATATCGTCACGGTATTGAGCCGGGGTCCGCATCGCGCGGGCCCCGGCTTTTTGTTTGAGAAGGACGCTTTGAAGCCCGTTTTGCAACTGATTCACCCACGCAATAAGGGTTCGTGGGCAAAAAACGTCAAATATGAGTACTGTCACAAGTGCTGTAGCATTATTTTTTTGTAAAATATGCTGTGTTACGCAACATATGTCCAAGTACTTAGCTGATAAAAGCCTGCAATTCTTCCGCCGTAGGATTCCTGGCGTCTAAATCGCCTTCTGGTGATATGCAATCGCTGTTACTAAATTGGTAACAGTACTCATATTTGCTATTTTTTGCCCACGGGCCCTTGGATGGCAGTGTGATTTTATGCCCTCGGGGTTCGAATCCCGGCATATCGGTAGCAAAAAGCCCGCTACCGAATTGGTAACGGGCTTCTTAGATTCTGTGGTGCCCCCAGCGGGATGTCGCGTGCGGCTGGCGCCGCCCGCCTTCGCTGCGTCGCTCCGCTTCTTGCGTGCTGCGCTGGAAAACGCTTCGCGTTTCCTCAGCTCCGCACCCTGTCGGGTTCGAATCCCGGCGTTGGGGTAGAAAAAAGCCCGTCACCGCGGGGGTAACGGGCTTCTCGTTTCAAATGGTGCCCCCAGCGGGATTCGAACCCGCGATATCCACCTTGAAAGGGTGGCGTCCTTGGCCGCTAGACGATGGGGACAGCGGGAAAGAGTATAGCAGACTTTTTTGCCGGCGCGTATATCGTTGGCAAACTGGAAAACCACCACAAAGGTGCCTGTCCCCTTTGTGGTGGTGGGGTGCTAGGGGAGAAGCTTCATGGCGGCGTCGTGGGCGGCGTGCTCGTAAGCGTCGTCGAGGGGTTTGAGCGGCAGCAGGGCTGTGGCCTGCGCATCGCCGCGGCGCTCGAGGGCGTGGGCGATGAGCCAGTCGGCAAGCTCGGGGTTCTTGGACAGCGCCGGTCCGTGCAGGTACGTGCCGATGACGCCCTTGTAGATCAGACCCTCAAAGCCATCGTCACCGTTGTTGCCGGTGCCCGTGACGACGGACGTTCCGAGCGGCGTGGCATCTGCGTCGAGCAGAGTGCGGCCGCCGTGGTTCTCGAATCCCACAAAGGGCTCGGGTGCCAGGTCGGTCTTGACGGCGACGTTGCCGATCAGACGGTCGGAGCCGCGCACGGTCTCGGCGGCAATGATGCCCATGCCCTCAATGCGATCTTCGCCCATATAGTACGAACGGCCGAGCAGCTGATAGCTGCCGCAGATGGCGAGCAGCGAACCGCCGTCCTCAACATAGGCCGCGACCTTATCTTTTTGAGCGAGCAGCTCGTGTGCCACAGCCAACTGATCGCGGTCGGAGCCGCCGCCCATCATGACGATATCGGCATCATGCAGATCGAGCGACTCGCCCATACGGACCTCGTCCACGCGCACGGGGATGCCGCGCCAGGCGCAGCGGCGCTCGAGGGCGATGACGTTGCCGCCGTCGCCATAGAGGTTGAGGGCATCGGGATACAGGTAGACGATGCGCAGCGGGCGCGAGAGCTCGACCGGCGCGACGCCGACGGGGACGGCGCTGCCATCGGCGCATGTTACGGCGCAGGAGGCAACCGAGCTCGCATCGGTACCTTTAAGCTCGTCGAGCTCCTTGACCAGCGGCGGGAAAGCCGTGTAGTTTGCGACGGCGTAGAAAGTGTCGCCGGCGGCTTCATCCCCAACGGCACCAATCGCCTGCTCGACATTCGAGATAATCGTGGCATCGATGCCGGCGTACTTCAGACGTACCTGCATATCGTGCGCGCGCGTGCCGCCAGCAAAAGCGACAAGCCCCGTTGTGTCGGCGATGCGTTCGAAGTCGACGTCGTAAATCCACGATACATCGTGGCCATCGGCATCGTTGTCGTTCAGGAAAAAGGCGCAGAGCCTGCCACCTGCTGTTTTAATGGACTGGATTTGTCGATCGAAGCCTACGGGATTTTTGGCCAGATTGGCCTCGACGGTACGGCCGGCGATTTCCCAGCGGCCCATGCGTCCGCCGGCGGGGACGTAGGCATCGAGCGTGGGCTGTAGGTGAGCTGCGTCCACGCCCAGCTCGCGCGCCGCAAAGAAGGCGGCGGCAACGTTGTAGACCATATACAGGCCGTTGTAGCGTGTGGCGATGTGCACGGCAGCCGCGTCGGGCGTAGATCCAAACACCAGGTCAAAGCCGTAGCCGTCGCAGCCGAGCTCCACGCCCGTCACGCGACGGACAAGCCCAGGGCGGGCCCAGCCGCACGAGGGGCAATGGTATGCGCCAAGCTGTCCGTACTGCACATAGTCGTACTCCAACGGTGCGTTGCACTGTGAGCAAAAACGCGAGTCGCTAATGCGGTCGGACTCGGTGTTGGTGGCGCCGTCGATGCCAAAGGCGATGCTTGCATTGGGAACGCGCGCGGCGATTGCGGCACACAGCGGGTCGTCTGCGTTGTAGATGAGCGTTGTTGCCGGAGAGAGCTCCAACGCATGGGCGATGACGTCTTGGGTATGGTCGATCTCGCCGTAGCGGTCTAGCTGGTCGCGGAACAGGTTGAGCAGCACAAAGTACGTCGGCTTGAGCTTGGGCAGAACGCGTACGGTGTAGAGCTCGTCGCACTCAAAAACGCCCACGCGCTTGCCGCTGCTGGTGTGCTTAAGGCCGCCGCGGGCCTCGAGCAGAGCACCCACCACACCAGGCTCCATATTGTTGCCGGCACGGTTGCACACCACGGTAGCGCCGCTGGCAGCAACTGCGTCGGCGATGAGGTTGGAGGTGGTGGTCTTGCCATTGGTGCCGGTGATCACCACGCTGCGGTCGACCAGGCTCGCGAGGTCGCTTAGCAGCTCGGGGTCGATCCTCATGGCGATGCGGCCGGGAAGCACGCCACCCTGGCGCTTGAGGACAGAGCGCAGTCCCCAGCGGGCGATATCGCTCGAGGTACAGGCGAGAGATGAGCGGAGGTTCATGAAGCCGTTCCTAACATAGATGACATGGTCGGGGCGATTGCGTCGCTAAAAGCCGTAGCGGCGCGCAAATTCCTGGGCAAGCTGCGATACATCTTCGCAGGCGTTGGCCCAGGGGGCAAAGTCGGGGGTGTCCGAGATAATGCCGTCGGCTTCCCAAACCGCCTGGTGCGAGAGGTCCCAGGGGTCGCGTGGCTCGGGTCGGCAGGGAAGGTACGGCGTCTGGTACATGGGGTTCAGCAAGAAGAACGCGCCGCCCTCGCAACGGTTAGCGAACTCACGCAGCGCGCGCGTCGCCGGGCGCATCTTGTTTGTTTTGAACAGCAGAATCGTGCGGGCGAGCAGGTACCAGGGGGAGTTCTCGAGTGCGTCTGCCCCCATCTGCTCCTCGAGCTGATGGGCCAGGGCAAAAAAACCGTCCTGGTCTTCCAAGCGGGCGAGGGCAAGCAACACGGTGCCGGCGGCCCGGGTGGGATAGCCCTCCGCCTTAAGGACACGGCGAGAATAGTTGGCGGCGGCGCGGTAACGAGCGCTCGCCATACACAGCTGCGAGATGGCCTCGAGCGTGTGGAGCCACCCGATTAGAGCCGGCTCGCTCACGGTAAGGTCTGCTGCGGTGATACCGTCGGCCAAAACATTATTGGCCCAGTAGTGCGGAGCCTCCATATCAAAACCGGGCACGCTCTGTTGCAGGTAGTCGGCCGTGCTCGCCTCGAGCTTCATCAGGTCGCCCAGGCAGGCATCGACGGGCGTGTCCGCCAGGATGATGGCGAGCAACTGCGCATCGACGGCAAGTGCATCGACGCGGACGATCTTGAGCAGCTCATCGCGCATATCGTCGAACAGACGGTTGCGCGTCTGCTCAAACTCCTCGTCGCTGCCCATGTCCTCGATGCGGCGAAGCTCGTCAAGCAAATGACGATGAACGCCGGCATAGGACAGCAGCGCTTGGGCATGCTCGGTCTGCGCATACTTGTGGGGGTTTGCGCTGATGTCGTTATGGACAAGCTCGCGTGCTGCATCGGTGAGTTCGGGGTGCGACGCCAGATAGGTGCGCTCCAGATAGGCGGGGATGTAGACGCTCGGATCCATTAGAGGTCTCCTCCCTTAAACGGCAATCCCTGTTCGGCCGCGCGCAGGATTCGTTCGTCGATCTGAGAGCGCACGATGTCGTTGGTGGCGACCCAGGCGGCAAAGCTGGCGTTGTCGGGCGCGCCTAGGCCCTCCTGCAGCACCGGCGTCGCCTCGGACAGGGCAAGGACAAGCTCATCGGTGGAGCCCGGACCTACGTTGACGCGGGCATAGATGCCATCGGGAAACTCGGTTTGGAAGTAGAGTGCTTCGGCTGCGTGCGGGCATGAGCGCACTAGGATGCGCAGGTAGTGCTCGGCGCCCTCGTAATCCAGTTCGCGCCAGGCTGCGCTCATCAGTGCGATGAGCGTCCACGGGTCCAAGTCGCGCTCTGCGTCCTTGGGACGGCGGCGCAGCGGCGTGTTGGCAAGATAGGGTACGGAGTGGGCGGAACGAAAACGCTTGAGCTCCTCGGCAGGGTATTCGAGCTTTGCCATGGCAAGCATCGCGGTATGGCGGACGCCAGCGGGGTCGTTGGGCGCAAAGTCCAGGCTGCGATTCGCGGCATCCAGCGACATGCGGTAGCGGCCGCTAATGAGCGCGCGCGATGCCAAGGCGGCAAGCCAGCGCAGGTAGGGACGGCGGGTCAGGTCGCCTGCGGCCTCACGCTCGTAGGGGTCCTGTGCCGAGGCAATCTTGAGCGCCAGGTCGTGCTCCACCTCGTCGCACTTGGACACCAGATACTGTACGTATTCCTCGTTGGATTCGGCGGTGAGCGCCGTCAGCATGCGCTGGGCATCCCAGTTGGCCGGATCGAGCGCGGCTGCCTCGCGGAGCGTGTTCTCGGCGGCTGCCTCTTCCTGCTCGGCTTGGGCATCGTCGGGGATAAAGGGAATGCGGTAGTCGACGGCCTCGACCACCTTGGCGATCAGATGCCCGGCGCGGTCGCGGTCGTGCACGATGAGCGGCGCGGGGTTACGGGTGAATTGTTCCATCAGACGCTCGACGGCGGGGCCGTCAGTGAGCGGGATATTGTCGCGGCGCAAGGCCTCAAGAACGAGGCGATGGCAATCCTCTTGAATGGGATCGAATGCCATGGGGCCTCCTTTGCTGCGGTTAGGGTTCAAATGTCTCTATATAAAGTTCTAGTTTACTCGCATGTGGCACACCGGGGGTGCCGCGCTTGGACTTGCACCTTTGCACCACGAAGACGGATGTCGCACAAATGTCGGCACCTCGGTTGCGCGGGTGGTATCACAGTGCCGTAAACGGTCGATTTTTGGCGGCGAACGGGGCACATTTTGGAGGGGCACAGTCCTGCCCGGGATATGTGGTTAACCCTGATAAAACGTTTGCCCAGCTTGGGAGTATGAATGCCCCACAAGGGTCTTCAGGGATAGAAAAAACGTTTCATCATTATCGGCTTTAGGTGAATAACTGACCAACCAGAACGGTAAAATAGTGTTTGTCTGAGCGTTGAGACGTTCAGACATCGCGCATTGTCATCGCCGGCAACGCGCAAAACGGTCCTAACGGAGCCAATCGGGTGCTCCGTTATATACGCAAGTCTAAGAGGGGCTTGTTTAGGAGGCACAGTATGGGACGTTTTACCAATCCTCGCGATCTGTACTTTGGTGAGGGCGCTCGCCACGAGGTGAAGAACCTCAAGGGCAAGAAGGCCATCATCGTTTCTGGCGGCAGCTCTATGCGCCGCGGCGGGTTCCTGCAGGACGTTGAGGCCGACCTTAAGGAAGGCGGTTTCGAGGTCAAGCTGTTCGAGGGCGTCGAGTCCGATCCGTCCATCGAGACGGTCATGAAGGGCGCCGAGGCCATGCGCGAGTTCGAGCCCGACTGGATTATCGCCATCGGCGGCGGCTCGCCCATCGATGCCGCTAAGGCCATGTGGGTCTTCTACGAGTATCCCGAGGAGTCCTTCGATAACATCATCCAGCCGTTCAGCTTCCCCGAGCTGCGTCAGAAGGCTCACTTCTGCGCCATCTCCTCTACCTCCGGTACCGCTACCGAGGTCACTGCCTTCTCCGTCATCACCGACTACGCCAAGGGCATCAAGTACCCGCTGGCCGACTTCAACATCACCCCTGATGTCGCCATCGTCGACCCCGAGCTCACCTACACCATGCCCGCCAAGCTGTGCGCTCACACCGGCATGGACGCTCTGACCCACTGCATGGAGGCCTACGTTTCCACCTGCGCCTCTATGTTCACCGACGCCAACGCTCTGCACGGCATCCGCGAGATCGTCGAGTGGCTGCCCAAGTCCTATGCTGGCGACCATGAGGCCCGTCAGCACATGCACGAGGCTCAGTGCATCGCCGGTATCGCCTTCTCCTCGGGCCTGCTCGGCATCGTTCACTCCATGGCTCACAAGACCGGTGCAGCCTTTGAGAACGGTCACATCATCCACGGTGCTGCTAACGCCATGTACCTGGGCAAGGTCATCCAGTGGAACTCCAAGGACCCGCGTGCTGCCGAGCGTTATGCTTACGTGGCCAAGGAGATCCTGCACCTTCCCGGCGAGACCAACGAGGAGCTCATCGCTGCGCTCGTCCAGAAGATTCGCGACCTCAACGACCAGCTCAACATTCCGCAGTCCATCAAGGATTACGCGAATGGTGGCGTGAAGGTCGACGCCGAGAACCCGCAGATGGTTTCCGAGGAGGAGTTCCTCGCCAAGCTGCCCGAGATCGCCGCGAACGCCGAGCAGGACGCCTGCACGCCCGAGAACCCGCGTGAGACCAAGGCTGCCGACTTCGAGAAGATTCTCAAGGCCTGCTACTACGACACCGACATCGATTTCTAATCGACTCTTGTTATCGTAACGAGGGGCTCCGCACGTATCTGTACGGAGCCCCTTTCTTTTTTCTTTTAGAGAATGGGATAGTTATGGCTGCAATTTTCAATAGCCCCAGCAAGTACATCCAGGGTCCGGACGAGCTCGCCAAGCTCGGCTCCTATGTCGAGCCGCTTGGCGCTAAGGCCCTCGTCATCGTGACGCCTTCGGGCAAGAAGCGCGTCGGTGCTAAGATCGAGGGCGGCTTTGCCAAGGCTAAGGCCGAGCTGCTGTTTGAGGACTTTAACGGCGAGTGCTCCAAGGGCGAGGTCGATCGCCTGGTTGCGCTCGCGCGCGACAACGGCTGCGACATCATCGTCGGCGTCGGTGGCGGCAAGATCCTCGACACCGCGAAGGCCGTTGCCTATTACCTGGAGTCCCCGGTTATCATTTGCCCCACCATTGCTTCGACCGATGCCCCGTGTTCGGCGCTTTCGGTGCTCTATACCGATGACGGCCAGTTCGACAAGTACCTCTTCCTTAAGGCAAACCCCAATATCGTCCTTATGGATACGACGGTTATAGCGGCGAGCCCGGTGCGCCTGACGGTTTCCGGCATGGGCGATGCGCTCGCAACCTATTTCGAGGCTCAGGCGACGCATGATGCCGACGGTGGTACTTGTGCCGGCGGCAAAGGCGGAATGGCCGGCCTGGCGCTCGCCAAGCTCTGCTACGAGACGCTTATGGCCGATGGCGTGAAGGCCAAGGTTGCGCTGGAGAAGGGTGCGCTCACGCCTGCCGTCGAGCACATCATTGAGGCCAACACGCTGCTTTCGGGCATTGGCTTTGAGAGCTCGGGCCTCGCTGCTGCTCATGCCATCCACAATGGCCTGACGATGCTGCCCGAGTGCCACAGCATGTATCACGGCGAGAAGGTCGCCTTTGGCACTATCGTCCAGCTGGTACTCGAGGATGCTCCGACTGAGAAGCTTGAGGAAGTCTTGGGCTTCTGCATTGAGCTGGGCCTGCCGGTCACGATGAAGGAGCTGGGCGTTGCCGAGGTTACGCGCGAGAAGGCCATGATTGTTGCCGAGGCCGCGTGCGCGCCCGAGGACACCATGTGCAACATGCCGTTTGAGGTGACGCCCGAGATGGTCGCAAACGCCATCCTGGGTGCCGACGCGCTGGGCCACTACTATCTCATGGATGAGTAAATCAAGCTAAGGAAGGGGCAAAGCCAGCAGATGGCTTTGCCCCTTTTTGCTATGGTGCAAAGGGGTCAGGTTGCTTTGCACCAATTGTTGTTGATGAAAGGGCGGATTCTCGTATGGCGCTTCCCATGGTTTATGGCGGTCCCGGTCGGTATGTTCAGGGGCCGGGTGAGCTCTCGCGTCAGGGCAGGTATTTGTCATGGTTGGGCTGCGCTGCCTATGTCCTGTTTGACCAGGGCACCGAGGATCGGCTGTGCAGGCAGATCGTCGATGGATTTCTGGACGAAGATCTAAGCGAGCCATTCTTTAAGATCTATAACGGTCCGTGTACGGAAGAGGCCGTTGTAAAAATGGCTAAGGAAGCCCGGGCTGAGTATTGCGACATGGGGGTGGGTATTGGCGGCGGCAAGATGCTCGATATCGCCAAGGCCGTTGCGTTTTATGCCGAGCTGCCGTTGTGCGTATGCCCCACGGCAGCTTCGATGGACGGTCCGTGCAGCGCGATTTCGGTGTTGTATCACGAGGATGGGTCGTTCGACCGCTACCTGATGCTCGAGAAGAATCCAGACCTGGTCGTGGTCGATACCAACGTGGTCGCGGCGGCCCCACTGCGTATGACGGTCGCTGGCATGGGCGATGCGCTGGCAACGTACTTCGAGGCGCGTTCGTGCGCCGCGGCGCACGGCACCAACGAGCACGGTGGCGCGACGGGACACTTGGCCTTGGTTGCGGCTCGTGCCTGCTATGACACACTCATGGAGTGCGGCGTCGCTGCCAAGCGCGATCTCAAAAAGGGCCGTATATCGCCGGCGGTTGAGCGCCTGATCGAGTGCAATATTCTGCTCTCGGGCGTCGGCTTTGAGAGCGGTGGCCTAGCGCTTGCCCATGCCATCGCCAACGGCCTGACGATTCTGCCCGAGTGCAAGGCCATGCATGGTGAGGCCGTAGCGTTTGGCCTGGTGGTGCAGCTGCGCCTGGAGCGTGCGCCCGAGCTTGATCAAGTGCTCGAGTTTTGCCAGCGCGTCGGTCTGCCGACGACGCTCGAGGAGCTGGGACTTGGCGAGATTTCCGATGCCGACTTGATGAGCGTTGCAGATGCGGCCTTTAGAAACGAACGCAATATGGCTAATGAACAGGCCAAGGTGACCAGGCAAAAGCTCGTGCAGCTCATGCGCGAGGCATAGCTTGGCACTTGATCGACCTTGTGCAATCGAGGCAGCGATAGGCCATGGACTATTTGCCGCAAAGATGAGCCGCGTGTAATTTGCCCGAGGCGTGGGCCGATAGCGTATCATTATCTCTTGCTTGTTTGCACTGCTCAGGGAGGGGCCGCGCATGGCGCAGGAACACGATCTGTTTGATGACATTATCGAGATCAGCAAGGGTTTCGACTTTCTTAAAAACCCGCTTGGCGGCGTGACCGATGCACTCGATCCGTCGGCGCCGCAGTGGAACCCTGCCGACTACAAGGAGCGCCCGCGCGGCAACACCATTCCGTGCCTGACCTGCAAAAACGAAAAGAGCGGCTGCACCGCGTGCATGGACGTGTGTCCGGTCAACGCTATCGAGGTCGAGGAAGATGCCATTGAGATCCTCGACTCCTGTCGCAAGTGCGGCCTGTGCGCCGCTGCCTGTCCGACCGAGGCGATCATCTCGCCGCGCTTGGCGCCCAAAAACCTGTATGACGATATCGTCTCTGCTGCTACGAGCCACGAGACCGCCTACGTCACCTGCACGCGCGCCCTCAAGCGCATGCCGCGCGAAAACGAGGTCGTCGTCGCCTGCGTGGGCGATGTTACGGCCGAGACCTGGTTCTCGGTACTGGCGGACTATCCCAACGTGAGTGTGTACCTGCCGTTGGGCGTGTGCGATAAATGCCGCAACACCGGCGGTGAGGACATTCTGGGCGAGGCCATTGCTACCGCCGAGGAGTGGGCGGGTACGGGCATGGGCCTGGAGGTCGACCCCAAGAGCCTCAAGTGCCATAAGCGCCGCGAGTACGAGCGCAAGGAGTACATGGATAAGATTGCCCGCACCACGGGCCTAACCGTGACTAAGCTCAACCCGGCGACGGCGGCACTGGCCTCGGTGACGCAGAAGTTGAAGGCCCACCGTCACCAGATCACGCAGCTCGAGCGCACACTCAACACCATGTGCGGCACCACGACGACTAAGCGCCGCCGTTCGCTCACGCACGGACGGCAGCTGGTGCTCTCGACGTTGCAAAACCACCCCGAGCTTGCCCAGAACATGCAGGTGAGCACACCGGAATGCGATTTCGACAAGTGTACGTCGTGCGGCGAGTGCGTCAACGTGTGCCCCACGTTTGCCTGCGATTTGGTGGGAAGCGGTCGCTTTGCACTGGAGTCCACGTATTGCCTAGGTTGCGGAGCCTGCGTCAAGGTGTGCCCCGAGCATGCGCTCAAGCTGGTCGAGCACGATGCGTCCAATCTGGTCGTTGTCGACCCCGAGGCCGAGGAAAAGGCCGCTCAGAAGGCCAAGGCCCACGAGGAGGCCGAGAAGGTCAAGGCTGAGGCAAAGGCCAAGCTTGACAAGATGCTCGACCAGGTGGAAAAGCTCGCGGACTAGCTAAAAGAGCGTAAATGATGGCCGGTAGGACAGGTACTGCCCCGCCGGCCAAAAAAAGTTGCGGTGGAATAGTTCCCGTTTTGCCTTTAAGCTGGCCATTCTAGGAACTATTCCACCGCAACTAATAGATGGTTAGCCCATGCTGCTCTGATGGGTCTCGCTGCCGTTATTGCGGCGGGTGACCGTTTCGTGGAGTAAAAAGAAGCTGGGAACCTGCTTTGTCTCGGTGTATTCCATAAGGATGCCGTCGGCGTTGTAGGTCTGTCCGCGTATAACGGCGAGTGCGTTAAAGTCGTCGAGATCGAGCACGCGCGCATCTTCGGGCGTGGGATGCTCAATCGTTACATCGCGTTTGCCCGTGGCAATCTTAATGCCAAGATCTTCTTCGAGGTAACGATAAATCGAATCGTTGACAATCTCGGGTGTCAGTCCCGGTACCTGTGAGCTTAGGTAATAGGAGTCGTCGGAGCACACGGCATGTCCGTTTGCATAACGGATGCGTTTGGCGCGCGTGAGCTCGCAGCCTTCGGGAAACCCGGTAATCCTGGAGAGTGCCTTGCTACAGACGAGGAGCTCAAAGACAGTGGTAACCGTTTTGAGCTCAAAGCCTCGGCTGGCTGCGATTTCCTTAAAGGTCTCGAGTCCGCCGCCGCCACGATTCGTCTCGTCACTGATGTTGCGAATGACGCGCATGCCTTTGCCTTGCTGGGGGAGCACGTATCCATCTGCCGCAAGCATCGAGATGGCGCGACGGACCGTCATGCGCGAACAGTCAAACAGCTGCGTGAGCTCAGTCTCCGAAGGCAGATAACTCTGATAGGCGTATGTGCCGTCGTCAATTGACTGCTTCACGTTGTCATAAATAGTTTGGAAGATGGCTCGCGCCATGACGGTCTCCTAGAGCTGGGTGCGCGAGCGACGGATGAGGGCCGCCCGCGCAGGTGTCAAGCGATTTACTTGCTGGGGTCGATTATATATTTGCCCATGGCACGCAGGGCCGGGTCTGACAGGATGGCGCCGAGTTCGTCGAGGGAAGCCACCTTGGCGACCATCGAGGATACGTCGAGCCTGCCAGAGTCGATGAGCTCGAGCGCGCGACGCTGTGTGTAAGGGTTGATGTAGGACGAGGTGAGCACGAGCTCCTTCTGGAAGACCTCGAAGGGCTTGACGGTGATTGTCTCATCGGGCTTGGTGAGGCCGAACATCATGACCGTAGCCTTGTGGCCGGCGATCTGGATGGCCTGCTCGATGGTGACGGGCTTGCCAACACACTCGATAACGACATCGACGTTGCCGACGCCCTCCTGCTTCAGGCGGGCCGGGACGTCCTCGTGGATGGAATCAATTGCCAGGTCGGCGCCGAGTTTGAGCGCAACCTCGCGCTTGCCTTCGACGGGCTCGAGCAAGACAACCTTGGTGGCGCCGGCGTTTTTAGCAAGCTGCATCATGAGCAGACCGATCATGCCACCGCCGATAACGACAACTGTGCTGCCGGGCTTGATGTTGCACATATCGATGCCGTGCAGGCAGCAGGCGACGGGCTCGGTCATGGCGCCCTGCTCAAAGCTGGTGTGATCGCCCAACTTGTAGACTTGCTGCATATCGACGGAGCAGTACTCGGCAAAGCCGCCGTTAACAGTGGTGCCGTAACCGGTCATATGCTCGCAGTAGTGGTTGATTCCGTCGCGGCAGGGTTCGCAGCAGCCGCAGGGATGGTTTGGGTCGATGCACACGCGATCGCCCGGTTTAAAGCCAGCGACGTCGCTGCCCACGGCCTCGACAACGCCCGCAAACTCATGACCAAGGATCGTGGGCGGGGTAACGTCGGCTGCACCCTTGTCGCCTTCATAGATATGAACGTCGGTACCGCAGACGCCGCAAGCTTTGACGTTGATCAGAACGTCGCGCCTGCCCACGGCCGGCTTTGCCGATTCCTCGACTCTGAGGTCGTGCTTTCCATAGAAGACCGCGCTTTTCATGGTGACTCCTTAACGTGGCGGTGAATGTTGTAATGAAGTATAGGCATGTCTATAGATATAGACAAGCACATCTAGACAAGTAGAAAAGAAAATTGAAATGCAGCCATCAACTATGTCAGATTTAACAGGCGAAATACTGGACATATACCGTTTACGGCCAATAATCAACCGTTTACCGACCGTAGTATTTATGCTAACTTGTCTAGATAAGTGATATGATAAAAATAGAAGCGCAAGAAGTCAGGGAAGCGGGCCCACCCGTCCTATTGCACGAGGTACACGCAAACGGCGCGTCTGCGGTCTCGAGTGAAGCCAAAACCGCAGCCGCTCCGAATGAAGAGAGGGGGATTCCCCGTCATGATGCAAAAGATACAACGTTTCGGCGGTGCAATGTACACGCCTGCAATTCTTTTCGCATTTTCCGGAATTGTCGTCGGCCTGGGTACGTTGTTTACCACCGAGGCGATCTTTGGCGAGATGGCCACTGCGGGCCATCTTTGGTTTGATTGCTGGAATGTGCTGCTCCAGGGTGGTTGGACGCTCTTTAACCAGATGCCGTTGCTGTTTTGCGTAGCGTTGCCAATTTCGCTCGCGAACAAGCAGAACGCTCGCTGCTGCATGGAGGCTTTGGCCATCTACCTTACCTTCAACTACTTTGTAAGCACAATCTTGGGGCAGTGGGGCCCTGTCTTTGGGGTCGACTACTCTGTCGAGGCGGGCAGCGGTACTGGTCTTGCCACTATCGCAAGCATCAAAACGCTTGATATGGGCATCATGGGCGCGCTCATTATCTCTGGTATCGCCACGATGCTGCATAATAAGTTCTTCGACACCGAGCTCCCCGAGTGGTTGGGCGTGTTCTCGGGTTCCGTGTTCATCTATATGATCGGTTTCTTCGTTATGGTTCCGGTCGCTCTTATCGCCTGCCTGGTGTGGCCGCATGTTCAGGCTGCTATCTCTGCCTTCCAGGGATTCATTCTTTCCGCCGGTACGTTTGGCGTGGGTGTCTTTGCTTTCTTCGAGCGCGTGCTGATCCCTACAGGCCTGCACCACTTTATCTATACGCCGTTCTATTACGACAACGCGGCGGTCAACGGCGGCATCTTTGCTGCTTGGGCCAATATCCTGCCCCAACTGGCTGCCGATCCGCATTGCTCTTAAGGATGCCGCACCCTGGGCTGCCTATACCTGGCCTGGTTGGACTAAGGTCTTCGGCTCGCTTGGCGTCGCCATTGCGTTTTATATGACCGCCAAACCCGAGCGCAAGCAGCGCGTCAAGACTCTGCTGATCCCGGTCACCCTTACCGCTATGCTTTGCGGTATTACCGAGCCGCTTGACTTCACCTTCCTGTTCATCGCGCCTGGCCTGTTCGTCGTCCACTGCGTGCTCGGAGCGCTTGGCTGCATGGCTCAAAACCTCCTTGGCGTCGTGGGCATCTTCGACGGCGGCATCATCTCGATGCTCTCGTGGGACTGGCTGCCCCTTTGGGCCGCACATGGTCTGCAGTACGCCATCTCCATCCTTGTCGGTCTGTGCTTTACCGCTCTTTGGGTCGTGGTCTTCCGTTTCCTGATCGTCAAGTTCGACTTTAAGACCCCCGGTCGCGAGGATGACGATGTTGAGGTCGAGCTCAAGTCCAAGGCCGACTACAAGCAAAAGCAGGGCGGTGCTGCTGGCAAATCGGTCGCCCAGAGTAAAGATGATGAGCGCTTGGTGCTTGCCGAGAACATCCTCGATCTGCTCGGTGGCACGGATAACATCATCGATGTAACTAACTGCGCTACCCGTCTGCGCGTTAACGTCAAGGACAAGAGCGTCGTTGCACCCGAGGCTTCCTTCAAGGCGATCGGTACGCATGGCTTGGTGGTCCAAGGTCAGTCAATCCAGGTCATCATCGGCCTTACCGTCCCGCAGGTTCGCGAGAAGTTCGAGAGTCTTCTGAAGTTCGAGAGTCTTCTGTAAACCATCGTCCATCGAAACAATCGGCCTTGCAGAGCCGGTATGCACCGCAAGGCCGATTCTGGAGATAAAAAATCCACTTCTAGGTAACAATTCCAAACCGTGCAGGCCGCGTACGGGGATGGATTGAGCAAGCGGCCAGAATGAGGAGGACATCATGTCCAAGAAAAACTATGCCGTGACCATTGCCGGCGGTGGCTCTACCTTCACCCCGGGCATCGCCCTGATGCTGCTTGAGGAGCGCGACCGCTTCCCGGTCAACAAGGTGACCTTCTACGACAACAACGCCGAGCGCCAGGAGATCGTTGCCAAGGCGTGCGAGATCTACTTCCACGAGAACGCTCCCGAGGTTGAGTTCAACTACACCACCGACCCCGAAACCGCTTTTACCGGTACTGACTTCGTCCTTGCTCACATCCGCGTGGGTCTCTACGCTATGCGCGAGCTCGACGAGAAGATCCCCCTCAAGTACGGCTGCGTTGGTCAGGAGACCTGCGGCGCTGGCGGCATCGCCTACGGTATGCGCTCCATCGGCGGTGTCATCGAGATCCTGGACTACATGGAGAAGTACAGCCCCAACGCCTGGATGCTCAACTACTCCAACCCCGCGGCCATCGTCGCCGAGGCCTGCCGCGTGCTGCGCCCCAACAGCCGCATCATCAACATCTGCGACATGCCGATCGACCTTATGGATAAGATGAGCCGTATGTGCGGCATCAAGGATCGTCGCGAGCTGCAGTATAGCTACTACGGCCTCAACCACTTTGGTTGGTGGAGCAAGATCTACGACAAGGATGGCAACGACCTCATGCCGCAGATTAAGGAGCACATGGCTAAGAACGGCTACTTGGACGGCATCGAGCACGAGGCCGGTAAGGAGCAGCATGTCGAGGAGAGCTGGATTCACACCTTCGGCAAGGCCAAGGATGTCTATGCTGTCGATCCCGAGACGATTCCCAACACCTACCTCAAGTACTACCTGTACCCGGACTATGTTGTCGAGACGTCTGACCCCAACTACACTCGCGCCAATGAGGTTATGGACGGCCGCGAGAAGAAGGTCTTTGGCGCTTGCCGCGACATCATCGCCAAGGGTACTGCCAAGGACGGCGGCTTTGAGCCCGACGTACACGCCAACTACATCGTCGACCTTGCCTGCGCGCTGGCCGAGAACACGCTCGAGCGCTTCCTGCTGATCGTCCCCAACGATGGTGCTGTGCCCAACTTCGACCCGACGGCCATGGTCGAGGTGCCTTGTATCGTCGGTTCCAACGGCTTTGAGAAGATTTGCCAGGGCCCGATCCCGCAGTTCCAGAAGGGCCTGATGGAGCAGCAGGTTTCCGTCGAGAAGCTCGTTGTCCAGGCTTGGGTCGAGGGCAGCTACCAGAAGCTCTGGCAGGCGCTCACGCTCTCCAAGACCATTCCTTCGGCAAGCGTTGCTAAGCAGATCCTGGACGAGCTCATCGAGGCCAACAAGGATTTCTGGCCCGAGCTTAAGTAAGGACTACTGTCTAGAACTCTCACGCATCTCTGCTTCATTTGCGCCGCCGCGGTGTCCGGATTCGCCCGGATGCTGCGGCGGCGCTATACTTATGAAGTTTGAAGTACCTGTACCAAAAGGAGCTGTCGTGTCCCTTTCCATCGGTATCGTGGGCCTGCCCAACGTGGGCAAGTCGACGTTGTTCACCGCGCTTACCAAAAAGACCGGCCTTGCCGCCAACTACCCGTTTGCCACGATCGACCCCAACGTGGGTATCGTCGATGTGCCCGATAGCCGCCTGCAAAAGCTCGCCGACATCGTCAACCCGGGCCGCATTGTGCCGGCTACGGTCGAGTTCGTCGACATCGCTGGCCTGGTGAAGGGCGCCAACGAGGGCGAGGGCCTGGGCAACCAGTTCTTGGCCAACATTCGCGAGACCGATGCCATCTGCGAGGTCGTGCGCTACTTTAAGGATCCCAACGTCATGCGTGAGGTGGGCCGCACGGGCGAGTTCGTCGACCCCGCCGGTGACGCCGATACCATCATGACCGAGCTCATCCTGGCCGACATGGGCACGCTCGAGAAGCAGCTGCCCAAGCTCGAGAAGGAGGCCAAGCGCGACAAGGAGCTCATGCCCAAGTTCGAGGTGGCCAAGCGCCTGCTCGCTTGGCTCAACGAAGGCAAGCGAGCCGCATCCATGGAGATGACCGACGAGGAGCGTGCCGCCGCCAAGGGCCTGTTCCTGCTCACTATGAAGCCCATTCTGTACGTGGCCAACGTGGACGAGGATATGCTCAACGACGACCTGGCGCCCATCGACGGCGTCAAGCCGCTGCCGATTTGCGCCAAGATCGAGGCCGAGCTTTCCGAGCTCGATCCCGAGGACGCCGCCGACTACCTGGAGAGCCTGGGCCTGGAGCAGCCCGGCCTGGACGTGCTCGCTCAGGCGGCCTACAAGCTGCTCGGCCTGCAGTCGTTCTTTACGGCCGGCGAGATGGAGGTCAAGGCCTGGACGGTTCGTCAGGGCGCGACCGCCCCGCAGGCCGCCGGCGTCATCCACACCGACTTTGAGCGCGGCTTTATTAAGGCCGAGGTCATTGGCTACGACGACTACATCGAGCTCGGCGGCGAGCAGGGCGCCAAGGCCGCCGGCAAGCTGCGCATTGAGGGCAAGGACTATGTCATGGCCGATGGCGACGTCGTGCACTTCCGCTTTAACGTGTAAGGACGACGCATATGTTTAAATATGGCAAAAAAGCTGGCTACATGGGTATTGCGCTGCTCGTACTTGCGGTGATTCCGCTGGTGGTTGCAGCGTGTGTTATCCCCAACATTGGCCCCGAGGTGGCAACGAAGTTTAACGCAGCCGGCGAGGTGACGCGCTGGGGTAAGAGCTACGAGCTGCTGGCACTGCCGGTGCTCAACCTGCTGCTGAGCGTGGCGACGTACTTTACGGCGGGACGCCAGGCAAAAAACAACGAGGACTCCGCTGTGATGGCACGCCTTGCGTGCGAGCGCTACCTGCGTAACGGCTGCATCACGGGCGTGTTCCTCAATGTAATCAACGTCTACTTTATGTATTCGGCGATTACTGGAACGGGCTTTGGCTTTGGTTTCTAGCTTGTCCTTTTAGGCAACGAGCCTGCACACATATTCAATGGCTGCTGCGAGGCCGCCGCTCGATCGTGGTTTAAAGCCCATGCCGCCGGCGGCCTCGTTTTCGTATCCGGCGCCGCGAAGGGCAAGTGCGATACCGGCTTCCAGGAGAAGGGGCAGACCGTGTTGGCTGGTTGCGATTACGGCAGCTTGATTGAGCGAGCAGCTGTGCGCTTGGCATTGGATGGCAAGTTCACCTTGCGCCGGGCAAGGGACCAGAACGGCGGCGACGCGACTTGATAGCAATGCAAATGCTGTGCGCTCATCGGGCGAAAGGCATTCTGCTTCAACGACGACGAGCTTGGGCGGCGCGCTGTTTGTGCGAAGTGTGGCTCGGTACATGCGGACCGAAGAACCCGACATAGAAAACTCCTGTGTATTCGGCAAAACGTAAACTATAGTTTACGTTTATGTTCGGCTCCATTTCAAACTCGGCTGCATGGACGAACGTGCGAAACAGATTCTTGGCAGGCGGGTCGAAGAGACACGCAGGGACCTTGGTATCTCCAAGGTTGATTTTTGTGTGGCGACAGGAATCAGCCGACCCTACCTCGACCGAATCGAAGATGGGACGGCAAATTTCACGCTCAAGGTTCTATTTAAGATCGCGCCCGCACTCGGCATGACGGTGTCAGAGCTTCTCGAGGGCATCGAATAGGGGATACCCGTCGACAACTGAATTACGCCATCGGGATGCGGTCGTGGTTGACTTGGCTGTAGAACAGGCGCTGGATCTCGGCGGCATCGCGTGACTGGCCGAGTGCCCACATGGTCTTGGCCACGAGCGTCTCGGTGGTCATGTCGTCGCCGCGCAGAATACCCGGATGATCGGCGTAAGCACGGCCGACCTCATAAACGCCCAGATCGAGGCCCTCTTCGGGGACCTGCGTGGTCATAACGACAGTACGACCCGAATCAACCCAGCGGAAAATCGCCTCCTGGAACGACTCGCCCGACTCACCAAACTCGGGGATACCGCCAATGCCAAAGGTCTCCAGAATCACGGCGTCGTAGCTATCGGCAAGGGCGTCGAGGATGCCCGGGTTTACGCCGGGCGTAAGCTTGAGTACAAATACGCGCGGATCGATGCTGTCGTAGAAACGCACCGGGTTTTCGCCCTGATGCGTGCCGTGAAGCCCGTTGCGCACGATACGGTCATTGCGGATGTAGGCAATGGGCGGATAGTTGACGCTAATGAACGCGTTAAAGCTCATGGTGCGCTGCTTGCGGGCGCGCGTGCCGGCAATGGCGACGCCGCCAAACACAATCGACACATCGTGCGAGTGCTCGTCGAGCGCATAGAGCAGGCTCTGGTACAGGTTGAGCTTGGCGTCGGTAAAGGGATTGCCCATGGGCTTTTGCGAGCCGGTGAGTACGATGGGCTTGGGGCTGTCCTGAATCAGGTAGGAAAGCGCTGCTGCGGTGTAGCTCATGGTGTCGGTGCCGTGCAGAATCACGAAGCCGTCGTGGTCGGCATAGCCTTCGACGATGACGTCGCGGATACGCATCCAGTCGCTCGGGCGCATATTGGTGCTGTCGATGTTCATGGGCTGCACGACGTCGAGCTCGCAGAGGCCCGAGATCTCGGGGACACTCTGGGCGAGCTCCTCACCGGTCAGAGCGGGGGAGAGGCCGTTGCCGTCCTCGGTCGATGCGATGGTGCCGCCCGTGGCGATGAGAAGGATGCGCTTCATGCTGGTATTCCTATCGTATTTGCCGCCGCAGAGGCGGAGTCGTTCGGCAGTATTGTGGCACAGGGCGTCCAATGTTCAAACGTATTACATCATCTGTAACGTTTGGTAACACTTCAATTGCCGTCAAATAGGGGCCCAGGTCGTGCGTTTGCCGTGCGCTGATGGCTGCGAGGGACGAGAAACCCCATATAACGTGTACACTATGGAGGTTATTTTCGTTCATTCACGCGGGTGGGCACCGGCTCCCCGCCAACAAGAGGGGGAACCATGGATCAAAAGGCTTCCGCAAAGGTCCTCGTACTCGACTTTGGTGCGCAGTACGGTCAGCTCATTGCCCGTCGCGTCCGCGACCTCAACGTGTATTCTGAGATTGTCCCCTGCGACATCTCGGCCGACGAGATTCGCGAGATGAACGCCTCTGCGCTCATCCTTTCTGGCGGCCCGGCCTCCGTGTATGCCGAGGACGCTCCGTCCATCGATCCTGCCATCTTTGACCTGGACCTTCCCGTCCTGGGCTTTTGCTACGGTCATCAGATCACGGCCGTGACGCTCGGCGGCAAGGTCGGCCACTCCGAGGTGGGCGAGTACGGCCGCGCCACCATCACGCGCACGGCCGGCGCCAAGCTCTTTAACTCCACGCCCATGGAGCAGACTGTGTGGATGAGCCATCGCGACGCCGTTTCCGAGGTGCCCGAGGGCTTTACCGTTACCGCCAGCACCGACGTGTGCCCGGTTGCTGCCATGGAGTGCCCCGAGCGCAAGATCTTCACCACGCAGTTCCACCCCGAGGTCAAGCACTCCGAGTATGGTCAGCAGCTGCTGAGCAACTTCCTGTTTGAGATCTGCGGCCTGGAGCCCAACTGGAGCATGGACAACCTGGTCGAGACCATGACGGCCGAGTTCCGCGAGAAGGTCGGCGACGACCGCGTGATTCTGGCCCTGTCCGGCGGCGTCGACTCCTCCGTCGTGGCCGCCCTGGGCGCCCGTGCCGTGGGCAAGCAGATGACCTGCGTGTTCATCAACCACGGTCTGCTGCGCAAGGGCGAGCCCGAGCAGGTGGAGGAGGTCTTCACCAAGCAGTTTGACGTCGACTTTATCCACGTTCACGCCGAGGACCGTTATGCCGAGCTTCTGGCCGGCGTGACCGAGCCCGAGGAGAAGCGCCGCATCATCGGTACGCAGTTCTGGAAAGAGTTCTTCGCCGTGGCGCAGCAGCTCGAGACCGATGGCAAGCCGGTCAAGTACCTGGCTCAGGGCACCATCTACCCCGACATCATCGAGTCCGGTGCTCGCAAGACGGGCGGTAAGACGGCCACCATCAAGAGCCATCACAACCTGATCCCGTTCCCCGAGGGCGTGCACTTCGACCTTATCGAGCCGCTCGATCACTTCTTTAAGGACGAGGTCCGCGCGCTTGGTCTGGCGCTTGGCCTGCCGGGTCATATCGTGTTCCGTCAGCCTTTCCCGGGTCCGGGTCTGGCCATCCGCATCATCGGTGCGGTCGATAAGGAGAAGCTCGAGATCCTCAAGAATGCCGACGCTATCGTGCGTGAGGAGCTGGATGCCTACAATCAGCGCCTGTTTGAGCAGACCGGCGAGCGCAACTCCGAGCACAGCTGCTGGCAGTACTTTGCGGTTCTGCCCGACATTAAGTCCGTCGGCGTTATGGGCGACGAGCGCACCTACCAGCGCCCGATCATCCTGCGCGCCGTCGAGTCCAGCGATGCCATGACCGCCGACTGGGCCAAACTGCCCTACGACGTGTTGGCCCGCATTTCCGGCCGCATCGTTGCCGAGGTTCCCGGCGCCAACCGCGTGTGCTACGACATCACGTCCAAGCCGCCCGCGACGATTGAGTGGGAATAGTTTACAGTAAAAAGTGTATTAGTTTATGAGCTGATACGGACTGTTTTGAAGTGGTTTCAACGCTATGAGTTTTGCTGATTCAAGGTGAAATCCACGCGGAAAACCGAATAAACATAGAGCAAAAGTCCAGGTAGATAACACAAATCTATCTGGACTTCTTGTTTATGTGGCTCCGGCTGGTGTTCTGGCGTTATCGCAAGTTGCATCAGGGCCGTTCAGATTCAACTTTCAAAAACAGGAACCAAATGGGAACCGCCCGTTGGATTTGGGAACCAACGGGCGGTTTGACCTGCGTATTTAAACATTTATAGATTAAGGCCAAGTTCTCCCCAAGTTTTGGTGACGAAGTGGCAGTTGTTGCCATTCGTATCGGACATCGTGTTAACAATCGCGATAAGCCCCTTTACTGAATCAGGGTGATTTGAGCTGGCGGATAACCTTGTATGCCATCTGGTCCGAGCAACCCATCATTTCCTTGACTTCGTCTTTACCGACAAGCTTGTAGTCGCACATAGATTCCTCCTTTGCTAATACGATATTTACGACTGCATAGGATGAAGTTTTGTGATACATAATTTACGAGTCAACATCTTGTAAGACAGTTTTTACTGGTTTACCGTTTCGTTATCGTTCGTGTAATACACTGAGTTCAGGGAGGGCTATCTTGGAGAGCGGTAGAGCCGACAGAAGGGCGTTCGTGAGCAGGCTTAAAGACCTGCGTGCGCTTAACGGCATGATGACCCAGGAGGAGCTTGCCGAGGAGTCCGGCGTGGACGTCGGCCTGATTCAGAACTACGAGCAGGAGAAGAGCCTTGCCAGGGAGGATGCTGTCGCAAAGATGGCCATGGCGTTGGGTATTTCGCCTGCCGGCTTCCTTACTATTCGGATCAGGGACTTGTTTGATTCGGACGGTGCCAATCAGGTCAACGTGGTCGCCCAAGTGCTCTTCCAGATTGCCAGCGCCTACGACCTGGAACCCTACTACGACGGTAAGGAGATCGGCGTCAAGGGTAACGGGAGCTACATCGAGTACTCCATGACTGAGTGGGCAGATGTAATTGAGGATGATCTTGAGAAGTTCCGCGACTTGTACGAGGACGGCATCTCAGAAGAAGAGCGCGCAAAGCGTGAGGCCGATTCCAAATACGCATCTGGGACCAGGAAGCGTTTCGAGCTGGGCTACGACGGCCCGTTCGATGAGATGGACTACCCTGTTCAGCCTCCGCGTCTTGGCGAGACTATGAGGAGGCTCAGAGCCGCAAGTGGTCTTACGCAGGCTGACCTGGCGGAAGCGGCGGGTTTCAGCGTTTTCACCGTCCGTGCTTACGAGCAGGGCAAGCGCACTCCCAACGACGAGCAACGCATCGCCATGGCGAAAGCCCTTGGCGTTCCGGCGGAGGTGTTGCTCGACTTCGGCATCACCAACCCAAATGAGGCGTTCCATTATCTGATGGAGATTGCCCACGTCTTCTACCTAACACCCAAGAGGGTCGGAGAACGCATTGTCCTCGTAAATGATGTTGATCTCAGGGCAGGCGAGTTGCCTGCTAGACCGAATCTCGAAAAGCTGTTTGGCGAATGGTATTTCGCATGGGTCGAATTCCGCGAGTCCGGCGATGTCAACACATATCAAAACTGGCAAGACCACTACGAAGGATAGCTATGTTGGAACATATTTACACGGGCTCCCTCGAATACAGAAACATTGAATTTCAATTTGTGTTCGATGGCGAGCTGCTTACACTTATCACCCCAAAGCAGCATCAACACGAAGTTGAGTGGGAGTGGCTAAAGGAAGAAATTGGCCCAGGTGTTTATACGTGTGGCAAACCGCTTACGGTTGACGTCCCCTTCATGTCTGGAAGATGCTACGAAACAAATAAACAGATGATCTTTCTGACCCATGAAAGCTCAACTGTCGGGAGCAGAAACTCAACGCTACTCATTAATGTGGTTGGTGTAATAGAGGCAAATAAAGCTGACTCCCGTTTTTCTCGATTAACTTTGTCCAGTCCTGAGTTGAACTTCATCCATCCAATCAATCGCGCCTATTATCAGGAGTTTAATTTTGATGACCTTGAAAAGGATGGCGTGATTTCCATCAAAACCAATGGGTTCGATGCGACAACAACCACTAAGCGTCCTTTCACGGTTGATGGCAATTGCGTATCAGTCCATTTCTCGGTTGGCTGGAATTGCAGCACAAAGAACAACGAGCCGGCAATCATTTTGAACTCAAATATGATTTTCGAGTTCGAAGAGACAAGTGACTATTGGTTTCTTCGAAGGCTGTGGAGCGTCGCCGAAAGCATGGTTCAGCTGCTTACGTTCAGGCAAAATGCGAAAATTTCGGAGTGTGCGCTGCAGGCAAAATTCGATGAAAAGCGATTCCATGATGTTGGAACCTTCAAGCTAACAAGAGATACTATTGCCTCCGATGGGCATTCCCTGGAAAAGGGTCGATATATCAGTTTGCGGTATCTCGAATCCCATGAGGCAGACCTTATCGCGCTCATCGCCGACGAGAGCATATACCTAAGGCATATCCCCAAATCATCCGAAGGAGCGCGTTCGATCGATGCATCCAGTTTCGTAATGACCACCGCTGCGTTCGAATGGGAATTTAGCCAGCTGTACCCAGGCGGCGTTTCGAAACAGGATAAACGAGTAAAGGCAGAAGAACGCGCCCTCGAAGAAATCGACGCTGTTATTTCAAACACCACGGGAGAGGCGAAGTCGATTCTTAAATTCGCCAGGAAGAGCATTGGCTTCACTAATCTTGAGGCAAAAGTGATACAGGCGGGTCACGACTTTGACCCTGTGGTTGGCGTATTTGGCAAGCAACTGTATTCGCTGAATGAGGAAGAGTTTGACTACAAGACAATTGGAAATAGGCTGGCCAACCAGCGAAACGATTTCGCGCATGGAAACATTGACAAAGAATTTAACGGCGCAGCAATTCTGGATTTGTTATTCCTCAGGTATTTAATCTACGCCTTGCAACTGAGGCGAATTGGAGTTTCCGATTCGAGCATTCAAAGAGCGATTAATGATCTGTTTTCTCGAAGACTTGCTCTTCCCGAAGAAAAGCAAATCGAAAGCGTTGGTGACGCACCGCATGCGTTAGAGGACTCCATTTCGGAAACTTCAGAAGCTTAAGATAGCTGGTTCCCAAATGGTTCCAAAATCCTGAGAACTCGGCATCAGAATCGACCGCAATTTGTCACCAGATGTCACTAACGACCAACAGATATACGAATTGACGCAAAGAGTAGGAGTAGAAAAAATACGTGCAATACACGTGCATGACAGCCCAGATAGCACCCATGGCGCACTGCGCCATGGGTGCTATCTTTGTGTATCGGAGCGGGTAACGGCATATTCCGGTCGCCACATGACGGATTTCCGTCATGTCATGACGAATCCCCAGAAAAACTCGCCTCCCGCACGTACAATTCCATGCAACGAACTCATAAGGCAAGGAGGTCCGCATGGAGACGGTCAACGTCACCGTACGTATGGAAAGGCAGACGAGGGACGATGCGGCGGGGCTCTTCTCGGGGCTCGGCGTCAGTACCACCCAGGCGATCAACATGTTTCTCAAGCAGGCAGTGAGGGAGCAGAGGAGCCCCTTCGAGGTCGCCACCAGGCCGGCCGTGGGCCATCGAGCCGAGAGCCTGGAAGAGCAGAACCGGCTTACCGCATCGACCGCCGCGTCCTCGGAACCCTTTCACCCCTAAGCGGTTAAGACTTTGCAAGCAGGATTCATGTGCTAAAATCCAAAACTAGTTAGCCCCGGTACGACCGCTGATTCAAGTCGCCGGGGCTCAATTATTATCTGAGGAAAGGTTTCCCATGTCGAACGCTCCGAAGATAGACCGGGCGCACGTCATATCGTGGCTCTCTGAGCCGCGATATAGCAAATATCTCGAAGTATCGCGAGGCGATGACGCCGTTGCCCTCGACCTCTACCTCTGGAATATCGGCCTTGCGCAGGCCGTCTTGAAAGACGTCTCGTTCTTCGAGGTCGCTCTCAGGAACGCGTACGACAGGGCAATATCCTCCACTTGGAGCGGGTCTGACCACTGGCTGCTCGACGATGCCTCTCCCGTAAGGCGCCCGATTCTCAGGACGAATAAGCGAGGACAGGTCAACGACGCCAACCGACTGAACAAGAATTCGATAGACCACCTGAGAAACGGCCTTCGCGAGAACGCGACCGCAGACGACATCGTCTCGAACCTCACGCTGGGCTTCTGGGCCCACATGACGGACCGCAGCCATGAACGCGACTTGTGGATTCCGATCATCCATAAGGCATGGCCAAAGGGGGCAGACCGAAACGACGTCAATGGACGGATAGCGGGAATCAACAAGATTCGCAATCGCGCCGCTCACCACGAACACCTCTTCGCGCATGCGGGATGCAGATGCGGGACTTTGCAATCATGCCGAGACGCCGCTTTGCTGTTCGCTCAGCTTGAGCCAATTGCACACAGCTATGTTTACAAAGGGAACATCAATAGATGCTCGGTCGATAACTACCTGGAGGGGCACCCGGCTCCTTGCGACGTTACGGTCTGAGAAAAACCCACGCGCGCAAGGATGAGCTGAAGCCCGAGCCTGCGGTGACGCAGGAGCAGCTCGACGAGCTTGAACCGGGCGATAGCGTCTTCCATAAGGCGTTCGGCTACGGGCGCATCATCGACATCGATGAGGCTTACATCGATGTCACGTTCGACAGCGATGACAAGAAGAAGAAACGCTTGCGGAAGTTCTTGTTCCCTGGGTCGTTCTTCCAGGGTTTGCTGCAGATAGGATAGGAATAGCGTATGAGCGATACCCACATCTGCACACGGGGCAAGGTTTGGGACTTACACATACATTCGAACCAGTGCTACTCAACTACCGATGAGGAGCTCAAAAAGCTCAGCGTCAATGATTACGTAGTACGGCTTATCGAGGTACTTGAGGAATACGAGGACCTTGACATGATTTCGTTCACCGACCATAACCAGATATGCATCGATCTCTATCGTGCCTTTTACGACGCGCACAGCAGGATAGCACTTCTGCCGGGTGTAGAGATCGACGTGGCACTCGATGAAAACGAGCCAGCAAAGCATCTTGTCGTCTATTTCGATGCGATGGGCGATGTGGACAAGCTTGAGGACCTTGCAAGCAAGCTGAACGCTCTGATGAGCGAGAAGAACGTAGGCAGTGGCAACGGCAAAAAGCCCATCGACATACACCTGTTGCTCGATAGGCTTATAGGTTACGGGGTCCATTTTGCCCTTAGCCCACACGCCATGAAGCAGGGTAAGCGTGGCATAGATTACGACTGGCACGCAATGCCAACCGACGAGCGCGATAACGAAATGAAGAAGTATCTTGACCAGTTCTTCTGCTTCTGGGAGTCAAGCGGTAAGAGTGAGATTGCGCATGCCGTCGAATTCCTCAAGCAGATGGCTCGAGACGAGCTGGTCTCCATCGTGTCGTTCTCCGACTCAAAGGATTTCGGAAAGCTGCGCGAATATCTCGACAACCCGTGCCAATACTTCAATGCCTTGCCAAACTTCAACGGCTTGAAGCTTGCCGGAAGTGAGATCACCCGCATCACCAGAGTGCAGGGCGTTGTCAACGCGAGCAACCTGGGCGGTTACATAGGAGCCGTTGAGTTCGAGGGTCAACATATTGAGTTCACACCTCGCCTGAATGCGATCATAGGTGGAAGAGGTAGCGGCAAATCCGTCCTTCTCGATTCGATTGCGTGCGGCATAAGGCCAAACGCCGGTACCCTACTTGACGAGCGCAGGGCATTCATTAGGGGGCGCGGGATATCTGTAAGCACGATGAGCGGCGCTCCGATCATTGAAGGCCAGTTCAACATTGACTACTTCAATCAGAGCTACATAGCAACACTGTTTGAGAAGTCGGGCAAAGAGTTCAACAAGGCGATCGAACAGCACTTTGCAAGCGGCTTTGAGCACGTAAAGCGCATCGATGGGGCATCGATAGAGCGCACCAATGCCGACGCATTCGCCGAGCTCATTGAGTCCTTTGAAGAGGAGACTCCGGAAAACATCGTTGGCTTTGTCGATAAGTACATAGTCGACACAAAGGATAGACTCGACATGGACATCGGACCGAGGAAATCGAAGGCCCAGATTCCGGATAGTAAGCTGGCGTCTCTTAAATACCAGAAAGTACTCGATGACATTAGGTCAGCTATAAAAGCCAAGCTGCCTCCGACACTCGAAAGCAACCCGCGTATCGACGCGGCGATTACGGAACTGCAGCGAGTCATCTGCGATGAGGCATATACTGCCAGGCGGACGTATCTTGAGGGTCATTTCTTCCAGAACACGTTTGTCGACCTCTTCGTTGCCAAGAAGAATTCTATGAACAACGCGCAGAGCGAGCGCACCAAGCAAATCGAGCTTTTCGATTCAACCTTTCAGCAAAAGACGCTGGGGATAAGGAAGCGCGTCGCACTCGTAAGAGCTCTAATCGCGGTATGCGATGGTTTCGTGACGCACTATGAGGAGCATGACTTCGCAAACGGCGAGAAGGCAAATGCATTCAAGTTCATGCGCGAACTATGTGTCGAGCACCCCATCGACTTCATGATACGCACCATCAACGCCAGAACCTTGAACTTGCAGGGCATCGGGAAGTGCAATCCTGAAAACCTATGGGAGTACATTAAGGCCTTCTGCTTTAGCGAAGACGGGTATCGAAAGGGTTCTGACTGGGAACAACTATATGATGATCTCATCGCCTTTGGGCTCACCTATGAAGAAAAGTCTTCCATCTGCTTCGACTCCGGGGATGGCACTTATCAAGACATAAGGCAGCTTTCCCCAGGTACGCAGACGAACATCCTCATCGAGTACATCGTGCACAAGAAAACGAAGGTCCCGCTACTTATCGACCAGCCTGAGGACAACGTAGACAACCAGACGATCTATAGCAAGATTCGCAGCTGGTTCATGGGGCTCAAACAGTCAAGGCAGGTAATCGTGGTTACACACGACGCAAATATCGTCATAAACGCCGACGCCGAAAACGTAATCATCGCCGAACAGCCACACCAAGGGGAGTTTGCCTATCAATACGGCGCTCTTGAGTACGGCGACACAATCGACCAGGCGTCGCTCATCCTTGACGGCGGCAAGGATGCGGTGAAAAGGAGGCTCGTTAAGTATGGAGAATAAAGAGGTCAAGGTCATTCTCAAACCCGGCCATGAGGTCATCTTGAAGAGCGACGCGCCAGATATCGGTGCCCTTGTTAGCGCGATCGTGCAGATCAGGGATCAGTTTGACCCAAACGAGCTCAGAGTCGAATGCGAACACGATGGTTTCGATAAAGCGAGTTTCAAGGAGATCATCATAGAGGCGACTAGTGCGTTCATCGATGAGATTCGGCTCGATAAGGCCGCCTACGATGCTGCGATTGCGGCATTACAAGATACGCGGAAGGCGTCGAGTTAGCCATGTATCGAAGGCGAAGGGATAGCTTCATGGCCGAACCATTATTTACCAGAGTCGATCGACCTGTCGGCAAGCTCTTCGGTGATGTCATGGAGGGTCGTGTTAGATTGCCCGATTTGCAGAGACCCTTTGTATGAAGGGATTGCGACGTCCGAAATCTCTTCGATTCCATGCTACGCAGCTATCCCATCGGCTACTGCATTCTTCGGGAGGCGCCCCGATGACCAGGAGGACAAGAAGTTCTCGATTGACCTCAACCAGAAGAACTACGCGACATCTAAGGAGCTCGTGATTGACGGCCAGCAGAGATTGACCGCACTTGTCTTCCTGTCGTGATTCAAAACCAGAAACGGTTTTCGTGACCCACGAAATCGCCTCGGATGACCCGAAAAACCATGACCCAGATTTGCCCCCATGGATTCGCGGCAATTATTGAGACTGGGCGTAAATAGGGCGAACTGGAGTAAACTGCGGCAAATTGGAACAAACTGGAGATCGTTTCTAACTATTGAGTGGGAATAGAATAGACGTTCGATAAAATAATGTAGTATCAGATAGCGGGCACGGTTTCAATCGAATCCGTGCCCGCTGCTGTATGTGTGAACAGCGTGAACAGGGGACGTAGCCCTGTTCACACCAGGACCCATGTCGGCGCCGGTCAATGCCCACGATGCTTCTGCTTGCGCTTCAACTTCCGCTGCTCGAAGCGCGCCTCCGCCTCATCCGTGCGACGCTGACTTCTTGCTTGAGCCGACTCCCGCTTCATCGCTTCCCGCTGTGCCGCGAGCGCCTGTTGTGCCTTGGTGCTCACCGCGGGCCGTTTAAGGGCTTTCGCTGCCTCGCGAGCGCGCCGCTTGGGGTTCTTCGCGGGCTTGCTTGTTTCAGTGACCTTGTCGCCGAAGAACGAGAGCTTCTCCCATTCGCTTGTAACGAATCGCAGGATCTCCTCATCGGACGGCTCCGCGCCGAAGACGATGCGGGCGACGCCGTACCTCCCGCCCTCGACGTGCTCCGCCAGCCCGACCCAGAATTGACTGTCGTGATATACGGTCAGGGTGGACGACACGCTGATCTGCATGGTTGGTTCCTCCTTTATGTAGATGACCATGCAGAGAAGGGACAACCAAGGAGGCAGGTTACTGATGCGGATTCCCGCACGCCCACGACTACCCGACGGGGACTGTGTTTTCATCTCTGGTGCCCGCATTGTAGCACGTGCGAATGCACCCCGACATTGTTGCTGACATGGCGCGACCGGGAATCGCCCCCCGACGCGCCCTTGCGCACATTGCCTTCTCGGTTTCGAAACTTTAGAAATATTCGAGTTTCGAAACCGAGAGGGAGCGGATGATGGCATGGGTGGACCGCGCTACGTACATGGAGCGGCTCTGGGCGCTCGAGGACGCCCAGAGCCGTCTCTTCATCGACGAGGTACAGCTGCGCGAGGGCTTCGAGATGGCAAGTGACAGCATTCGCGCACGTGGCGGGTGGGATATCTGCCTCACGGAGTTTGAGCTTGAGATGCGCGAAGAGCCCGAGGAGCGGCTCTGGCTCACGGCGAACTGGCGCCAGGTGCGCGACGGCTGGCGCACCTGGCGCGCCCGCGGACGGCATTCCGGCCGCGCGGAGGTTCCGGGCGTGCCGGAGAATCTGGCGAGGCTGCTCGCGGAAGAGAAGGAAGAGGGCACCGAAGACAGCGACCGCAAGGTCAAGGAAGATTGGGGCGACGTCGATGAAGAGGCTTGGTAGGTTCCTCAAGGCGGTGCTAAAGGTCACGCTGGGCTTATTCGTCTGGCTGTTCTACGCCGTGTTCAAGTGGGTGATGTGGTAAGAGGCGGGCAATTGCCCGCCTCTTTTTCTTGGTTTCTAATCTTCCTGATCGTCGATGAGCCAACAGTCGGTTCCGTCCGTGAGCAGCGTCCTGGCTGTCCGGGATGCCGCTGCGATGCGTTCGATCTCACCTTTTCGATTTTCGGCTTCGGACCTCAGTTTCGACTCTCCCGAGCGTAGGCTCGCGCGCATCTCGACCTTGGCCTCGAGGATCTGCTCCTTTGCGGCGGCTCTTGGCGTCTGGGAGACCAGCCTTTTGAGGACGTTCCCCCGGCCGCCGCGAGGAAGCGCGATGGGTGCCCCTTTCATGCCCCCGATCTTCATCTCCATGAGAGCCGCGAGGGTCTGCCTCTTTTTCAGGAATCCCTGAGATTTGTTGAGTATCCGCTGCTCTTCGATGAGGGCGCTGCGGTCGTCCATGCTGCCGTCGTAGTACATGCGCGTCATTGCGAGCGCCGACAGGGCCTGGAGGCACATGCCGAACTGGGCCTCGTAGGATTTGATCTCTTTAAGCAGCGGTTCGAGGTCCTTCTCGCGTTCGGCGGTGCCCCTGACCTCGTCTTCGACGCCGGCGAGCTGTTCGGTAATCCAATCGATTACCTGACCGACATCGTTGTACCTGCTCTCGATCTCGTTTCTTGCCGCCTGGCGCGCCTCGGCGGGCTTTTGGAGGTAATCGTCGTGTAAGGCTGCGTAGGTTCTGGCGATGTCCAGGGCGTTTTTGATCTTCGCCTTCTGATCGCCGGCGATCATGGAGGCGATCGATTCCAGCTTGGCGTCGATGCGCTGGAGGCTGTCGCTGATTCCGGACATGTACGCCTGGCCGACAACCATCGCCGCCGCGGCAAGGCCGACGCTGGCGATCTGCGCGGGGCTGACCCCGGTGGCTTTGAGGGAGACGTCGCCGTTCAGACGACCCTTTGGGTCTCGGACGAGGGCTCTCACCGCTTCCGGATCCTTCTTCGAGGCGACGAGGTCCTTGAGGCTGTAGCCTTCGGGGACCTCGACTTTGTAGAGATGCTTTCCCTCGACGAGGTCTATGACGTCCGAGGCGAGCCCGAGAAAGGCGTCCGTCCGCTCTCCGATGCCGGCGTTGTTCTCTTTGCTCGCATTGGTGTTCGCGATGACCTTGATGCTGCTGAGGTCGTCGATCGCAACAACTTCGACGCTAATCGGCGCAAGTTCTTTGTCGCTCATGCTCTTGGCGCCTATCTCGCCTCATCGGAGCGTGCCAGGACGTCCCATTTGTTGTACGAGTTCTCGGCCTGAAGATCCCTGACGAGGGCCTCATAGCGGCTCTCGAGGTCTTTTTCCTCACACGGAAAGAGCAGTATCATCATGGGTTTTTTGAACTTGAAGTCGGCGTAGACGTCGACGTTGCCGAAACCACAAAGCTGGGTGTAGATGCTGAAGCCCATGGATTTGCCGCAACCGACATAGACATCCTCGTAGGCGGAAGGGTCTTTCTCGCGGGTCGACTTCATCGTGGCGATGGCGTAGCAGCCGGCGATTGCCATGTACCCATCGCTGAGATCGGCTACGCTGGTGACGCTGTTCTCGAAGTTCTCGAAGAACTCCTTGGCGGAGATTGGCGGAAGCGAACTTGCCACGGCCTTCTTGCGGGCTGCCTCGAGTGACTTTTGCCGTTCCCTCTTGTCTTTGATTGCCTGGCCTTTTGAAAGGAAGGAATCCCTTGCTTCTCCCAGACTGTCTGCTGCCTGCTTTCCCCTCTGTTGCCCCCAATCGATTAGAGCGGGCCCGTATTTGTCCAAGGCGGGTTCAAAGAAAGGCAGGACGTCCTTGCCGATGTCGATGGCCTTTTTGACGTCTTGCAGCTTTATCTTTTCCAATTGCGCACCTCTGTTCATGGACAACCGTGAGCTCGTAGAGCAGCTTCCGGTGGTGTCTATTTCATCAAGTGCGTTAATTATCTCACCATATGCAATACCCCTTGCCGAGATATGGCGGTAAGGGGTCGAAGGGTCCTATTCGATTGCGGTTTCGAATTGCCGCTTCTAGTCCCGGTCGTCGTCGCCTGCTGCGCAGCCGGCGACGACGACCGGGACTGAGCACGGCGCAAACAACAAGCAACAACCAAATACAACGTTCAATCCCCTCGCAACGCGGCGACATCCATGCTTGTTGGCGCCTATGAGACGCCAACACCCTCTGTCTGGTATGTGCCCATCGCATGCAGTGGGATAATTGCAAAATGAAGAGTATCCCACGTGAGAGTTGCATTCCCTATATGGAATGCAACTCTCTGAACCAGGAGGATAAGATGGACGACGGAAGCCTGGAGCAGATTAGGTCAAAGACAAAGGCGACCATTCAAAGTTGGAGCGAAACCTGCGGACTAGCCCCGGAGGGCGTTACCGACAAGTTTGATGCCGCCATGCTCAACTGGATGAACGATCTGACGGATTCACTGGATATCTGGATAGCCAAAAGCCTTGATATGACGGACGGCGAGCTGATTCTTGCCTGGACCAATCTGGGCGCCTTGGTTGAATGCTGGCTACGCTTTTTCTACTGCGCCTACTACGAGGACTACATGAAGAGCCCGAAGCTTGGAAAGAAAGGCAAACCGCTTGAGCCCGACGACAAGGCGATGACCTTCGATTACCTAATCCAATACAGCAAGGGGATACTCTGGGACAGCCTCCAGGATCCGCTATATCTTTGGGTGTATCAAATCCAACACTACCGAAACGCGATCCATGCATTCAGCTATAGGGAGATTGGACATCCAAGCGATTTTATCTTGAACATCGGGCAATACTCGCTCTTCGTAGACGAAGTTATCGACAGATTGCCGCCCATTGAAGATTACAGGCAGGATTTGCTGTCCGACTGCTATTAGCCAATTTGGCGAAATGGCTCTATTTGGCATTCCCGTATTCTGCACTGCGAGGAATTGGCGCGAGGCTGTTTATGCCCTCACGCACTAGGCGTTAAGTCGCTTTTCGTTAGAGCGGCCGGGTCGGACGTCTCCGATCACGTCGATTTGATCGATTCTGAGTTCGGGAACATTTGCGATGAGGTTGAGGAATGCGGGCTCGTCGAGGTCGGTAAGATTGCTCGCGGCTTGTGCCATCTGAGCACTTCCGCCTACTGCGTCGCCCGAGAAGCCCGCCTTGAGGAGCGCAGGGCAGTCCATTATTTGTACTCGCGTGAACTTGCCGCAGGTCCGCGGTTGCAGCCAGTGACGTACAAGCATGATAAAGCCCTTTAAGGCAGCACTTAAGGTCGAAACAAAGCCACCTGCTACGATTCACTTCGCAAAACAAGTGCCAAAGGGTGAAATCAGCCGTTTTGGCATCCATTTCATGTGGCTCCGAGCCTCAAAACAAATCCATTTTGTCCCCGGGACAAAAATGAAACTGTGGGCACGCGGTTTCGAAATAGTTCGCATATTTGTTCCAAGTTTTGTCCCAAACGCCCACGTGAAGATATGCAGCGGGATTCGGTGACAAAATGGCCAAGCCCAACCACCCAACTGGAGTTGACTGGAATGGCATGGTGGTAAAGGGCATGGTGGTAAACGAGCGTGAAAGAGTGAGAATAGAACAGGCGTTCGATTCTATGGTATAATGCCTGCTAGCAGGCACGGTTTCTTCCGAGGCCGCGCCCATTGCTATATTTGGTCGGATATCAACGGAAACCCAGGCTCAGGGAGGTTTTTTGCGATGGCATACGATTTCAAGAAGGAGTTCAGGGAGCTCTACAGGCCGTCCGGCAAGCCGAGCGTCGTAACCGTTCCGCCTATGAGCTACGTCGCCGTGCGGGGCAAGGGCAATCCCAATACCGAAGGCGGCGAGTACCAGAACGCGTTGCCGCTGCTCTACGGCGTCGCTTATACCATCAAGATGTCGAAGAAGGGCCCGCGAGAGATCGAAGGCTATTTCGACTTCGTCGTGCCTCCGCTCGAGGGCTTCTGGTGGCAAGACCGCACCGATGGCGAGATTGATTATGCGCGGAAGGATGACTTCAACTTCATCTCGTGCATCCGTCTGCCCGATTTCGTCACTCGCGAGGACTTCGACTGGGCAGTTTCGGAAGCTGCCGCCAAGAAGAAGCTGGACTTCTCGGCGGTCGAGCTGCTGAGGGTCGACGAGGGCCTTTGCGTTCAGTGCATGCATGCCGGGCCTTACGACGACGAGCCGGCGACCATAGACGCCATGCGCACATTCGCGGCGTAACGGGGCTACGCCCCCGACTTCTCCGAAGCCCGTCTGCATCACGAGATTTACCTCTCCGACCCGCGCAAGTGCGCGCCGGAGAAGCTCAAGACCGTGATCCGTCATCCCATAAAGTTGATTTAGCGAAGCGAGTGACGCCGATGGCTTCGGCTTTTTGGGGGGCTCAACGTGGCGTGGTCGGCAACGGGACGCGCCATGCGACCGGTGGCGGAGGCCGAGGCGCGGGAGCGCGCGTTCGTTTGCACCGCCTCGCACGACCTCGTCACCCCGCTCATGGCGGTGACCGCGAACTGCGACGTGCTTGAAGCGGAGGCATCCGATCAGGCCGGCCTTGCGTCCTGGGTCGCCATCATCCGTGCAGCGGCGGACGAGATGGCGACTCGCATCGCTGACATGCTCATGCACATGGGCGGCGACTAGACAGGGCGATCCCTGCAACGGGCATTATTATCCGGGAAGCGTTTGATTGCGAGGCACGCCGGTGTGAGGGCCTGAGTCGTCAGGCCCTCACAGGGGGACCGCGATGGTGGCCACCGCGCCGCCCGAGGGGCTGTTGGCGAGCGAGACGGAGCCCCCGTGGGCGCTCGCGGCCTCGGAGGGTCGACCGAAC